>JAABUS010000036.1_pt1 | contig 285042 bp, 252 predicted proteins | sample 5560161 | NCBI WGS metagenome assembly JAABUS01 (sample SAMN10711885, study PRJNA513376) | rock metagenome | isolation source: Antarctica rocks | place: Antarctica: Victoria Land, Trio Nunatak nord | collected 2016-01-04
GCGAAGATCACGACCGGACGATCCGGCACGGCGTCAGCCTGCTGCAAGACCTGCAGGAGTTTCGGAATGTCGTGGCCGCCCAGGTTGGCGATGATCGCCGGCAGCTTGTCGTCCGGAATGTCTTTCAACGCCGTCAGGATGTCCTGATGGGTTGCCCGATCGGCAACGTCCGCCATTCTTCGACGCGCCTCGGACCCGTCGGTGATCCGGATCAGCGCCTGATACTCCTCGTTCGGCATGGTGTCGATTCGCGTCCGGACCGCGTCACCGCCGGGAGCCGACATCACCTCCTCGAGTGACGTCCCATACTTGGCCTCCAGCACTTCCCACCCTGCCGCCGCAAAGAGCCGCTTCAGCCGAAGCGCCTTTATCCCGGGGATCACCCGGTCGAGACTCTGGCGATTGAGGTCGACGATCCAGATCACGTTGTCGAGTTGGGTCAGCGTGTCATCGATAACCGCCTCCCAGATGTTGCCTTCATCCAGTTCGGCATCGCCCAGCAGCGTGATGAACCGCTCGCTCGTCACCGAACCGAATCGCAACTCGGCGTACTTGGCGGCCAGCGATGCGAAGAGCGGTGCGACCGCACCGACTCCAACCGATCCAGTGGAGAAATCGACCGGATCCGGATCCTTGGTCTGCGATGGATAGGATTGTAACCCACCGATCTCGCGGAGCATTGTGAGGTATTTCTGGTCGAGATTCCCAAGCAGGTACTGGCAGGCATGGAAGACCGGCGATGCGTGCGGCTTGACGGAGACCCGGTCGCCGCCCTTCAGGAACTGGAAATAGAGCGCCGTCAGGATGGTCGCTACCGAGGCGGACGATGCCTGATGGCCTCCAACCTTGGTTGGCTTGTCCGGGTTCGTCCGGATGTTGTTCGCGTGATGAACGATCATCGTCGAGAGCCACAGCACGCGCTGTTCGATCTCCTGCAAGGTCGCAATCTGCTCGGGCGACAGCCCGATTCCTTCATCTTCGCCTCGTGGTGGCACGTGCATCATCGTCGCCATGGTCGTGTCGATCCTTGGGTATGTGCGCGTTCGATCGGAAAAGATCGTCGCGTGAGCTGGTGTGGATGGCCGTAAGAAGCGATCTGCCGAGGACGGCGCAATTACCTACCATTGTAGAAGGGAATGTCGTGATCCGCGTCCGCTCGCGCGATAGTACACGCAAGGCACCCGATTGAGAATATCGTTGCGCGGATCTGTGCGATCTGGATTTGCCAGCGGGTATCGAAGTCGAGGTTGACATCATTCCACCGGGAGCGACGATTCAGGTATCTGGAGCACCAGATGGATATCTTCCGGTTCTTCTGCAAACAGGACTGAATCCGGCGTCGCGAGCACGCGAGCACCCATTCGGAGGTAAGCATCGATGGTGTTGCGAGAAGGGGTAGCGGAGATATAAAGGGCGGTCGCGCCGAGTGATCTCGCCTTTTCAGTCACCTTGGCCGTCAGCTGCTTGCCGATTCCCTTGTTTCTATAGGGCGCACTAACGTGGAGCAAGTCCAGCTTCACGATTGCGGGATTGCCACCGACCGGTTTGATGTCGAGTGATGCGAGACCAGCGAGTGCGTCACCATCCCAGGCACCAAACACAGTGCCACCGGTAGCACGCGTCTCCTGCAGGCGGTCAAGGTAGACGGAGGTTTCGCTTTCGCGCCACCCCGTGAGGTCAAGATGAAACTCCTTCAACTCCAATATCCCATCGCTGACCGTATAGCGTCCATCGATTCGCTCGGAGCGATCGATGGTTGGGAATTGTCCTAACTCATCAAGCTGCATCTCAGCGTAGGTAGCGGTCATCGTACCCTGCTCCTGTATCCACGGCTCTGCGCTGCGGCTGGTGGGACGGCCATGAACCCGGCACGCGATGTACTCAATCGGATGCAGGCTGGATGTTCCCGGGCCGCGACACGAGCGGATGACCCGTCAAGGCTCAAAGTCGGTTATTGCAATTCGTGGAGAGGAAACTCCACCGAATGGGCCGTTCCAATGTCTCGCCGAGGCATACCGGGCCGCTAGTTCACCCGATCGGTACGCCACTGGTCGCAGGTGCGCGGGCATTCGATGCCGTTTTCGTGTCCTCACCGGCGAATCATCGTTGAAGGACCATGCGTTTCTTCGCACGTCAATAGAGTCGCGCCACACGCATGACGAAATACCCGCAGATCGCAGCCAGAAGGCTCGCGAACGTCTCCGCCACGACGCCCCACGCCGCGACATTCGTGGCGGCCACCGCCATCGCGTCGTGGACCGCCCAACCGTCGAAGCGAAGCCAGTTCCAGCCACCGATCAGAACACAGGCCGATGCCGCCCCAAAGCCGATCGTGGCAACCAGGGCCTTGTCGTTCAGCACCAGCACGAGGCTGAACGCGAGCAACGCGATGATGCCGAAGAACATCACCATCGCCCCGTTCGAGTCGATCCCACGTATCTGCACGACACGGCGATTCTCGGTCTGATATTGGCCCCAGGGGGCGAACGTCAGACCGATCGCGATCACTTGGAAGAGTGCCGCCAGAAACACGTAGTTTTTGGGAATTCGCGCGGATTCGTCAGCCGCCGAGCGGGCGATCGCCAGCAGGTAGTCTGCATAGACCTCGACGCCTGGTCGCAGGGCGTTGTCCGTCGGTCGACGTCGGCGCTCGTGCGGGTCGAATTGGGTGGGACGCTGGGGATACGGATAGTCGGTGCCGCTCATGATGAACTCGTTCACGAAAAGGGCGACTGAAACAGCGTTGAACGTGGATCGATGTCAAATCCGCTGAGCGATTCGTGGTGGTGATGGTGATACGTCCGCAGTTTGTTCACAATACTTGAGGTTGGTGTCCTTGAGCGCATCAGTCGTAGAGGCGTACGACACACATGACCCGGAAGGCGAAGACAGACGCGAGGAGTGCCGCAAGTGTCCCTGCGATGGCTCCCCAGCCTGCTGTCGGCAGACTCGAAATATCCGGATCACCGACGTAGACGGAATTGATCAGCATCCACGTCGCACCTGCCACCACGAAGCTGACGACACTCGCGACGAAGCCGATCATCGAGGCCGCAGATCCATTCGAGAGGACGAGGGCGCAGACGATCGACACGATCGCTATCGCGCTGGACGCGATCAGAACGTTGGCGTCGGTGGATGTGCCGCCGAGCTGCTCAACGCGTTCACCTTTTGTCTGATACTGGGCCCAAGGTGCGAAAACGGTACCGATGGCAACTGCATTGCCGAGCAGTGCAACGCCGATATCCATGCGCGACGGAACTGGGGCAGGAAGCGCCGCGTGGTATCTCGTAGATGACTGGATCCCACTCGACGTCGAATCAGGCGGACCAATGGCAGGAGCAAGGGGAGCTGAACGCTGGGAGTGGTTTGGGGTGTCGCTGCCAGTCACAATGCATTCGATCTAGCGAAAGACGGTGAGGGCTCTCGCAATTCAGCATGATATGTGCACGATCCTGCGTCCATTATATGCGAGCCCGCAACCATCTTCAGCCGTCCACCGGCGCCTGTGATGTCAATGTCTGTGGAACTGCCAGTATTCACAGGAAACTCCAAGGAAACGTCGGGGAAGCTTTCAACCGGCGCCAATACTATTGAACATGTTGGATGAACCACCAGCCGCGGAGTCTCTCCCAGCCAGATTTATCGTAAACACGTCTGGGTAGCGCAATGTGCGATCGACCCGCAGTGATCAGTAAACGCCAGGAGAAGTCTCATGTCTTTCGTTCCCACCCTATCGGTCGGTTGCAGAGTTCGATCCGCCTTTGAGACCCCTCGCCGGATCGCTGCCACTACCACGCTCGGACTCACGCTTCTCTCTGTCAGCCTGAGTGGCATGGCACCAGCCACGGTTTCGGCACAATCCGCATCCACCGCCGCCTCGGGGACTCCTGCATCCGTTATGTGCCCGGTCGATAGCAATAACGTCCGGGTTGCCGCGTCTGATGCCGCCGGTGTCTACACGATCGCCAGCGACAAGTCGACAGCCGGATACACCGTGCAGGAAGTCCTGACCGGAAAGGGCGATGCCACGGCGATTGGCACCACGGATGCCGTCATCGGCACAATTTTGCTCAACGAATCGGGCGCCGCTCTTCCCTGCTCCGTGTTCTATGTCGATCTGCGAACGTTGACCACCGACGAGGATCGCCGCGATGGCCAGGTTCAGAAGGTGCTGGAAGCGGAAACCTATCCGCTGGGAACGTTTGTTATGACCAGTGCCGATGGGTTGACCGGATCGTTGACCGACGGCGCCGAACATGCCTTCACGATGATCGGCGATCTCACCGTTCACAACGTCACCAAGCAGGTGACGTGGGATGCAACCGTGAAAATGGATGGAGACACCCTGACCGGCTCCGCAACCTCCAAGGTCACGTTTGCAGATTTCGGAATGGAAGCACCTGTCTTCGGCCCAGTGGCGTCGATCCAGGAAGATTTCCAGTTGCAAGTCCAGCTCGTTGCCGCCAAGGCCAGTTAATCGGCTACTAACCTCCTCGTCGCTGGGCAGCGACGCCGGGCGGCGGCTCTGGGCAGCGGCTCTGGGCAGCGACCTCGTATTCCTCGGAGGCAGACTGGTGAGGTGCCCACACCCACCGGTCTGCCATGTCCTCCATGGAGATCGAAGATGAAAGATCGAAGATGAACAAGCGAATCCGTCGCCACCCGCTCGTCACCGTTATCATCTTGATGATGTTGCTGGCGGTTGCCGGAGTCAGCGCGTACGCCATCGATACCGCTGGATCGATGAACGCACTGCCGTGGCAAACCGTTCCGACACCGTATTCCGGTGGTGCCTTCGAAGGGATTCCCGGATTTGGCGGGGCGGCGATCGAGGCGACGCCTGCCACAGTTGCCACGCCGTAGCCAGCAGCGCCCAACCTTGGGCTGACTGATCGGAGCCGGTCACACGTTTCGTTGGACATTGCTGCGTGAAGACAGGGAGGGTCTTGCAACGCCACTGTCGGTCGATGCAAGAAAGAGTATCCGCGTGAGAGCACAATCCGAGCGTGTCGCGCGTAGCGAGCGCATCCTCGTCGTCGAGGACGATGAAGCCATCAGGGAACTGGTATCGACCGCGCTTCGATTTACCGGCTTCGCCGTCGAAACCGCCGCCGCTGGTGGTGAAGCACTGGCCGAGGCTCGCAACTCGACGTTCGATCTTCTGGTTCTCGATGTAAATCTGCCTGACATCGACGGTTTCTCGATTTGCCGAAAACTTCGCCAGGATCGTAATGATGTGCCGGTCATCTTTCTCACCGCCCGTGACGATCCGGCAGATCTCAGGGCGGGATTCATAGGCGGCGGCGATGATTACATCACCAAGCCGTTCAGTCTCGAGGAGCTTCTGCTTCGCATCGAGGCTGTCCTGCGACGAACGCATCAGACGGCAGAGCAATCGACGCTGCTTACCTGCGGCGAACTGTCGCTCGATGACGACGCCTACCGGGTCTGGCGTGGTGACGAGGAGATTCCGCTCTCCCCAACCGAGTTCCGCCTCCTTCGATACCTCTTGCTCAACCAGGGGCGAGTCGTTTCCAAGCATCAGATTCTCGATCACGTTTGGCATTACGATTTCGGCGGTGACCCCTCCGCTGTCGAAACATATGTCAGTTATCTCCGCCGAAAGCTTGGGGATCGGGACGCGCAGCTCATTCGAACGGTTCGCGGATTCGGCTATACCCTTCAGGCCGCCTGATCCCTGAGAAACAGGTCCAGTTTTATGGTTGTCAACGGGCATTGCCCCGCCAAAGATTCCAACTCATGAGCATGCGAGCTCGCCTGTCCCTTGCGATCGGTGCGGTGATCGTCGTCACGTTGCTGCTCTTCAGCGTGATCGTGGTCCGCGATACCCGCTCCGCACTCACAAGTCAGGTCGATGCACAGGTCAAGGATTTTTCCAAGCGAACCTCGCTCAAGCCGGGGAATGACGATTATGGGCCGAACGGTGGCCGGAACTGGCCGGGCGCCTACGTCACGCCCACGGAGGTTGACAATGCAACGTCGGTTGCCAGCACCGGAGATCAGACAACGCCGGTCGCCAAACCAACGCCAGACGACTTCGGTCCTGGCAAGCAGGATGTCGCCCACTTCGTCTACGACGCGTCCGGAAACCTCATCGTCAACGAACCGTCGGGCTATCACGATAATCCGGACGCGGCCCCGGAGTTGCCGGATATTCCGAGTGCCAAACTGGATTCGATCCTCGGCCAGATCGTCACCCTGCCGACGACCGATGGTGCCAACGATTTCCGGGTTCTTGTCGAGCGCCTTCCCAGCGGAACATACAATGTGTCTGCCGCATCCCTCTCCAATGTGGATGACGCGATCGGCAACCTGGTCCGTTTCCTTTCGCTCGGTGGCAGTGTGGCCGTCCTTTTCGCGCTTCTCGCAAGTTGGCTCCTGATTCGCCGCGGGCTCAAACCCGTCGATCGCATGGTCGAGACCGCCACCGCAATCGCCGCCGGTGATCTCTCGCGACGTGTTGCCGATTCCGATCCGCGGACGGAACTTGGCCGCCTCGGAAGTGCACTGAACGAGATGCTCTCCCAGATCGAGCACGCGATGCAGATCCAGACCGCCAGCGAGGATCGGCTCCGTCGCTTTGTCGCCGATGCCGCCCACGAACTTCGCACGCCACTCACCTCCCTGCGCGGCTACGCAGAACTCTACCGGCAGGGTGCCCTGCCGACCGAAGAGGGCATCTCGCGCGCAATGAGTAGGATCGAGTCCGAAGGGTCGCGCATGGCGCGCCTCGTCGAGGATCTGCTGCTGCTCGCCCGCCTCGATCAGCAGCGTGGGCTGGAGCGGGCCCGCGTCAACGTCTCGTCGCTGGTTGCCGATGCCGTCAGCGATTTCCGGGTCGCGCAGCCCGAGCGTGATGTCACGAGTGGCATCACCGCCGATTTGATGGTGATCGGAGATCCTCTCCGGCTGCGTCAGGTCTTCGACAACCTGCTTTCGAACGCTCGCGCCCATACCCCGGTTGAAGCGGCGATTCGTGTCGACGTGGCCCGTGCGGACGATCGCGTCCGGATCATGGTCTCCGACGATGGCCCGGGAATCAGCAAGGACGATCAGACGCACATCTTCGAGCGGTTCTGGCGGGCAGACCCGGCGAGAACGCGGAAAGGTGGAGGGAGCGGTTTGGGACTCTCGATCACGGCGTCGCTGGTCGATGCCCAGGGCGGGTCGATTGAGGTCGTCAGCGAACCTGGCCAGGGCACGACGTTCAACATCTGGTTCCCGCTCGCGCCACGTGCCGACATTGGTGCTCCGGCGGGAGAAGGGGGCACTAATTGATCTCATCCCGGCACGTCTTACGCGTATTCCGGTCGGGCGTGCCGGGATTGGCATCTTGTGGTTGTGGTTTCTGCAGTGTGTGCTTTTCAATGATGACGCGCGAATGACGATCGTCCCCGCTCGGTGGCTGGCGAGCACCCGATAGTCTCTCCTGTGTTGAAGCCGCCATATCGGGCCGGCCGGGATGTGCGCCCGTGGATGGAGCGACGGATTACTTCGACGAATCGGATGCGGGAACCGCGGCTGACGCCCGCGGTCCTGGTATGGTCTGCTCAACGACGAAGGCGAGGAGAGAGCGTGTGCTCAGTCCTCGCCTTCGTCGTGCTTTCCGAGCGCTTTGCGGTGGTAGATGAACCCGGGCTGGCGTTGCCTGGCTCGATCGGTCGCCCGTCGCAGCTGGCAACGAGCGACCGGCTATGGCAGATCATCGCCGGTAATTCACAGGAGATGATCTGCCGCGTGTGGATATGTTCCTGCCGGCATGGCTGGTTGTACCGGACGTATGCAGACGCGTCGCGATGCACATCTCGTCCCTTGCGGAAACGAGTTGTCCGTGACGCATTCGCATGCGTTCGCTCCCGCCCGTGCTTCGGATGGAAGCGGCGGGAGCGCTGGGATCGATATCGGCGAGTGAACCGATGCGTCTTCGGTGATGGACCCGAAGGCCGCTCCGGTTCCGCATGCCGACGTTTTCATCCTCTGATTTCCAGATGGGAAGTCCCTCGACACAAGCTGGGAAAATGCTGAGACTCGACTCGTCGGATCAGGCGAGGCGAATACCGTGGCCTTGGGATGCGAGGACCACGATCGCGACCATGATGGCAAATGTGATCACGATCGTCGCCATCATCGGAATCGCTGCCGAGTGCGGCGAGATGGAGGCGAGTCCCCGAACGACGCGCCGACCGATCTTGCGCGAGATGCTCCCATGATATGGAGTCAGCCGCCTGGCTGGACCAGCCGATAGGTGACGAACGCTGCGAGTCCGGGTTTGGGTTGCCTTGGTGGACATTGGGCTACTCCTGTAGGGTTGCCTCACGCATGCCTTCGACACATGGATGCGTGAGGACCAGGCGACAAGCGACAGCGCCGACAGGGTTCGACAGGTCTTCGTAATAAGATGAAGCGCCGAAATCGGGTTCGTCTGCCAACACCCTCATCATGCTCGTCCATGCTGTGACCATACTTGTCAGATGCTGGGAGTTGGATGGGAATACATAAGCGGGTCAACCTGAAAACGATCTGACCTGCACGCCTGGTGGACTCATAATCCGTTTGGGTTGAAGAGATGCTGAAGGTGGCCGGATCCATCATCCCGGCCGCCACGTTGTGAGCCGGGATGATAGTGGAGCGGTTGATGTGTTCTTCCTGACCAAATAAGTGTCGGTCACCCTCTCCTTTTGCCTTCTCCACGAGGCGTTCATCATGGCCTCCGCTGAATTGAACAGGTACGATTACATCAAAGAGTGCGGAACCAGGTCCCTCATCAGGCAGGCCATGCGATGGTATCGTCGTCCGGTGCCCCAAATCGAACCCATGTGACACTCGTTCCGTTTGGCCATGGCGAACGCGAACAGATCTTCGATGTGCCCGCCCCTCTGCACCCGCTCGTTGGTCGGCAGGTCCAACTTGCCGCATTGTGCAACCGGCTCTCGGGACCGGACGTCCGGCTCCTCACGCTGACCGGACCTGGCGGTGTCGGCAAAACGCGTCTCGCGCTCGAGGTGGCACACACGTTGGCCGGGAGGTACGAGCGCATCCATTTCATCCCGCTCGCGTCGGTGACCGATCCCGCCCTGGTCCTTCCCGCCATTGCCCGCGCGCTCGCCGCCGGTGACGAGGCGGATGGCGTCTCGACCCGCCGGATCGTCACGCGTATTCACGATCAGAGCACCCTGCTCGTGCTCGACAACGTGGAGCAGGTCGTATCAGCCGGTGCTGCGCTCGTGGAACTGCTCTCTGCCTCCACATTCCTCGATATCCTCGTTACCAGTCGCGAGCTGTTGCACTTGGATGGCGAACACGAATACGAATTGTCCTGTCTCGCATTGCCTGAAGCAGACACGTCTATGGAAGAATTCCTTCAGAGCGAAGCTGTTGCGCTCTTCATGGCTCGCGTCCACCGCTTCGATCCGGATTTCGAATTGGGCCAGCGGGGCGCAGAGGTGGTGGGGGACATCTGTCGAAGACTCGATGGCCTCCCGCTCGCGATCGAACTGGCCGCCGCCAGAATCAAGGTGCTTTCCCCCGAGGCCCTCCGCGATCGCCTGACCGATCACATCGACGTGCTCGCTGGCGGCCCTCGCAATCAGCTCGAACATCAGCGCACGATGCGTGGCACGGTCGAATGGAGCTATCGGCTGCTCTCGAGCCGGGAGCAGTCCCTGTTACGCTGGCTCTCGGTCTTCTCCGGATATTTCTCGTTATCGGCGGTGGAATCACTCACGGCAACCGCAGGCTTTGACAATGCGGCGGAACGCATCGATCTCCTCCATTCCCTGGTCGACAAGAGTCTGGTGCGCCGCACGCACGGGCGGCACGGCGAGTTCCGGTTCATCATGCTGATGACGATTCGAACGTTCGCCCGGGAACGTGCCAGGTCGGCGGGTGAGGAGGAGGCCCAGCGTGACGTTCATGCCGCCTGGTGTGCCTCGTTTGTCGAGGGATTGTGGTCTGTTCCCGCCGCCAGCTTCATCCCGCTGGACGTCCTGCAACAGGTTGACGATCAGTTTCCGGACCTGCAACGCGCGCTGGAGTGGTTGGAATCGAGGGGTGACTGGTCAGCGTCCCTGCGCCTTGTCACCATGCTCACTCCCTACTGGACCCTACGCTCGTTACGTTCCGAAGGTCGTGCCTGGCTGGTGCGCGAACTGGCTGCTCCACAGTCCAGTTCGGTGTCTGCAGGAGTATGGGCCGATGCACTGATGGCGGCTGCGGCCCTCGCACGAACGCAGGACGACATCGCGAACGCGGTGGCCTGGGCGACGCGGAGCCTCGGTCTCTACCGGAGTCTGGACGATCCGCTTGGCGAGGCCGCCGCACTCAATCTGCTGGGGGTATTGGCCAGGGCTCGGGGCGCCTTTGAGGAGGCCACATCGTTATGCCTCCAATCGTGGACGATCATCGAGAATCGTGGTCTGCATGATCCCGTCTGGACCGCTCTCCTCCAATGCAATCTTGGCGTGATTGCGTTTTGGCAGGGACGTACCCGGGAGGCGCGGTCACGTCTCGATCGCGCGATCCGCATCTACCGCGAGAGCAACAACGAATGGGGGATCGCCTTCTCGTCCCAGCCATTGGCGCTCGTTCGCTGCGCTCAGGGCGACCCGAGAGTCGCGGCGGGTCTGATCCGTGAGAGCCTGAAGCTGTCCCGCGACGGTCATGCCAAGGAGTGTCAGGTCGATGCGATCGCCACCACTGCGGTCATCGCCGTCGCCTGCGGGATGTTCGAGGATGCCGCAAGCCTGTTTGGCAGCATTCCCTCCCTGCTTGACGGCATCGCCTATACGCTCGAGCAACCTGAACGACAGCACTACGAGGCAGCCAGCGATCAGGCGCTCCGGTCGCTGGGACCAGACCGCTTTCAAGAGTCGTTCGAGCATGGCCGGAACCGCTCACTGGCAACTGCTGGCGAACAGGCATTGGCACTCCTGCACGACATCACCTCCATGGGCGCGGGCGCAGGCGCGATCGCGACGCGAACGAGAGACTCGACGATTGGAGATGTCCAGTTCACTCCGCGTGAATATCAGGTGCTCGCCCTCATCGTGCGGAGACATACCGACAAGGAAATCGCGGAAACGCTCTTCATTAGTTCGCGCACCGTTTCCCGTCATGTCTCGAACATCTTCGACAAGCTCGATGTCCACTCACGCCGCGAGGTGATCCAGCTTGTCGTCGATCGTCGATCCATCCCTGAGCATGCATTGGGTAGGTAGAGACGTGGCGTTTCTATCCTGCCGGCTTGCCGGCCTGCCGGGACGGTCGATCGTGGCACGGCGTGTGCCTTGCATTGCTGGGTGCCGAATCGCCGCGTGATGTGAAAACATATCACACGTGCTACGCAACACCCCCTTTTGCAACGGGTCATTCCAACACGGGAAAATGCGAACAACGCGTGCGTGTGCGGTGGCCGTTCGAACGTTTTTATAGGTGTTATGAGAGAGGATCTCGGCATGATCGATCACAAGATGACGCGTCGTCGCGTACTTGCTACCGGTGCGAGCATCATTGGTGTTGGCATCGTCGGCGCAATCGGGGCAAGTGCCGCATCGCAGACCACCGCCACACCAGGCTCATCTCCTTCGGCAAGTCCTTCCGCATCTCCAGGGGCGTCTCCTGCCGCCGGTGGAAATACCGCCACGGTTTACGGTGAAGACATCAAGTTCGATCCGAAGGAATTCACGATCGCGGCAAATACCGACGTCAAGGTCACCTTCACGAACAAGGGCGTCCTGCAGCACAATTTCTCCCTGGACGATCCCAAGGTGGCGACGAAGACCATCAATGGTGGCCAGAGCGATACCGTAACGATCAACGCGAAGCCGGGAACCTACCAGTACTATTGCTCGGTTCCTGGTCACAAGGAAGCCGGCATGGTCGGCACCCTGACCGTCAAGTAGGTTTCGTTCTTATACCATCACTGATTGGGAGCTTGTCCCGATCGGTCGGAAGCGCCTCACGACTCGTCCTGTTGTGAGGCGCTTCTTTGCGTTTGCTTCACGTCTCATCCGGGCTAACCAGTCGGGCCGCTGTTCTCATGACGTGCCGACGCATGAAACCGGCAGCAGCGTCAGCTTGGCCAGTTCCCTCCATCGACGTTCAGCGTCTGCTGGGTGACATAGTCCGAGTCAGCCGACGCGAGGAACACTGCCGCACCGGTGATGTCCTCTGGTTGTTCGATGCGGCCCAGTGGAATGCTCTTGACGAACGTTCGCTTGGGCTCGCCTACCTCCATGTTCAGTAACGCGGCGAATTGCTTGTCAACCTCTTCCCAAAATGGGGTGTCGACGATGCCGGGCGCAATCGCATTGACGTTGATGTGATGAGGCGCCAGCGCCAGCGCGATCGACTGCGTCATGCTGATGACACACGCCTTGCTCGCGCAATAGGCGAGCACCAACGCCTCTCCACGGCGACCAGCCTGCGATGCGAGGTTGATGATCTTGCCGCCACGTCCCTGGGCGATCATCTGGCGCGCCGCCGCCTGGCTGGACCACAGCAACCCCTTGCAATTGACGTCGAAGATGAAATTCCAGTCCGCTTCGGTCGTGTCGAGGAACGGAATGATCTTTCCCACGCCAGCATTGTTGACGAGAATGTCGAGATTTCCAAAATGTCCCACGGCCTCGTCCACCATGCGCTGAACCTGCGTCTGGTCGCGCACGTCGACGCCCACGCCCACGACGTTGGCGCCGGTGCCATCAAGTTCGTGCGCAGCCTGCCGTGCCCCTTCAGGATTCAGATCGGCGATGATCACCCGCGCGCCTTCCAACACGTAGCGTTCGCAGATCGCTCGTCCCATCCCTTGCGCACCGCCCGTAACGATCGCCACCTTGCCGTCGAGTCTCACAGGACGCTCCTCTCACTCAAACCCAAAGGACAATGCATGCGGCTATGGCCTGTGCTGCTCGATGCGGTAACGATCGACCGTCTCCTGATTGAGCGTCACGCCGAGCCCGGGGCGATCCGGAAGTGCCACCGTGCCGTCGGCCGATATCTGGATCGGCTCTTCGAATAACGCTGTCCGAAGTGGGTTCGGGTTCTGGTCGAACTCCAGAAGACCGGCGTTGGGAAGGGACGCGATGAAATGCATGTTGGCAATCAAGGCGACAGCGGAGGAGAACACGTGCGGGATAACGGGCAGCCCATAGGCTTGGGCGAGCGCGGCTATCTTCCGGCACTCGGTGATGCCACCGCTCCAGATCACGTCCGGCTGCACGATATCGACGGCCCGGCGCGCGATCAACTCCTTGAATCCGGGCAGTCCGGTCTCCGTCTCGTACCCCGCGACCGGCGTGTCGAGGTGATGCGCGACCAGGGCGCTGCCCGTGATGTCCTCGGTTTGAACCGGCTCCTCGAGCCAGCGAATGTCGAACTCTTCTACCGCACGCATGAACTTCAGGGCAACCGAAGGTGTCCAGGCGTTGTTCGCGTCCACTGCGAGCCCAACGCCCTTGCCGATCGCTTGCCGGGCGAGACGAACCCGTTCGATATCCTCGTCGAGCGAGACCGTCGCATAGTCGGGCCGAATCATGTCGTGGAGCATGTTGCTCATGAGCTCGGGGTTGCGTCCGACCTTGATCTTGACGACCTTGAAACCTTTGGACGCATAGGTTCCCACTTCCTCGGCGAGGGCGTTCGCATCCTTGCCCTGCGCGTAGAAGCCGGCCGAAGCATACGCATCGAGCGTGTCGCGATAGCCGCCGAGGAGCCGGTACAGGGGAGTGTGGGTGGCTTGACCGATGATGTCCCACAATGCGATGTCGATTCCGCTGATAGCCATCATCAGCATCCCGCGCCGGCCACGCTGATGCGCGCGCGAGGCCATCATGCTCCACAGCCGTTCGATCCGGAATGGATCTTGCCCGAGGATCGACTCTCGCAGTTCGCCGAGGATCACCGCCTCGGTGCCCTCCAGATAGCCGCCGTATGCCGCCGCCTCGCCCAGTCCAACGATTCCCTCGTCCGTGTGGACCTGAACGAGCAACACTGGCCGGTCCGGCATGTAATGGACCGCATCCGCCATGGCGACCGGCATCGTGTACCTGAGTTTGATCGTGGTCACGTCGATGATACGCACAGAAACCTCCCCATTGAGGAAACATGCTTGAGCTCACCCCAAGATTGCACCCCTGTCGGAAGTCGATCAGGCGTGATGGCAACGTAGACGTTGAAATTGGAATGTACGCGACGATGGCTGGGTTCGCAACTATCGCCTTCGATACGAATGATCTGGAAGTTTCTGCGGCAGCTCCATTGACAACGGGACGCGAAATGATAGAATCCCCGTAATATCTCAAACAAACAGAAGAGTTTCGCTGGGTCCAGGGCCGCACTCGCTTGTTATCGAAAATGCGTCGTCATCATGAATGATGAGGACGAGCTTCGAACGACACGCTTCATGCGTCGCTCATTTGACAACAATGTGCAGCACGTGCAGATATTGTCAGAAGCTACAACTGGTTAGACTGCCCGGCACGGCAATTTTGCACGCCGGTATTTCAAGTTCAGCGAAGGAGCAGGTGTTCAATGGATCGAGTTGTAAGCAGACGTCGGCTGATACAGGCTAGTGCAGTGGGTGCAACTGTCCTGGTTGCAGGATCGGCGCTTCTCCAAACCGCCTACGCGGCCCCACCTTCACTTGAGAAGAAGGACACGTACAAGGTTGGCTTTTCTCAGGTGGAGATGAACAACCCGTGGCGCACGGCCCAGACAACCAGCATGCAGGACGAAGCGAAGAAGCTTGGCCACGAGCTGGTCTACACCGATGCGGGTGGTTCCGAGGCGAAGCAGATCTCTGATGTCGATTCAATGATCGCCCAAAGGGTGGACCTTATTTTTCTCGCACCACGGTCCGAAAAACCTCTCGCCCAAGCCGTGATGAAAGCCAAGGCGGCCGGTATCCCTGTCATCCTCCTCGATCGCGACGTCGATCACGCCATCGCGAAACCCGGTGAGGACTTCGTCTGCTTCATCGGCTCGAACTTCGTTCAGGAAGGCGGCCGGGCTGCCGAGTGGCTGGTCAATGCGATGAAGGGGAAAGCAACCATCATCGAACTCGAAGGCACCACTGGAGCATCTCCGGCGATCGATCGGCAGAAAGGGTTCCACGATTATATCGGTGGAACCTACGCCTCCGCCGAGAACTCCGGTACACCGGCTGCTGCTCCCAGCGGCGGATATCCGGACATGAAGATCGTGGCCTCGCAGACCGGCGATTTTGCACGGGACAAGGGTCGCCAGGTTTTCGAAACGCTGTATCAGGCGAATCCCGACGCCAACGCCGTCTTTACGCACAATGACGAGATGGCGTTGGGTGCGATCGCCGCGCTCGAGGCAGCTGGCAAGGTCCCGGGCAAGGATCTCATCATCGTCTCGATCGATGGGTCCCGCGACGCGTTGCAGGCGATTGTCGATGGCAAGCTTGGCGCGACCGTCGAATGCAACCCACGCTTCGGTCCGGTGGCGTTCGAGACGCTGGCGAAATATGCCAGCGGCGAGCAGGTTCCCGTGAAAATCATCAACCCCGACAAGTTCTACGACGTTCAGAATGCCGCGGCGTCTCTCCCCGATGCCTACTAGGCGCGGTCAACGGTGGATGCGGCCTCATGCCGTATCCACCGGCAGGAATGGGCCGTTGGATTCTGTAGTGACAGACCAGGGATGACCTTTCGCACCGTACGTCGGATGCCGGGTCTTTGACTTGGCGGTTCGGCATTGTGGTTGTGCCCGGCCCCAGCGAGCCGCCGCTGCGTCCCGCCACAAGATGAAATTCTCGGTCGCCCTATGCTCGGGAACCCGTCGGGTTCCCGAGGCTTGAAGGAGCCGGTGCTTCGATGGTTGACAGGACGCGATTCTCCAGGATCGCGTCCTGGAGATGACTGAACTCGCTCATCGCCCGCGATCATCGCATCCGGAGGTTTGGATCGGCCACGCATGGAATCCCCGATACACACAGAGCCGTTGCTTCGCATGCAGGATATCTCCAAGGCGTTCCCTGGAGTTGTGGCGCTGTCCAGCGCCCATCTCACCGTGGCACCAGGGGAAGTTCATGCCCTCGTCGGTCAAAACGGTGCTGGCAAATCGACGATGATGAAAATCTTGTCGGGCGCGTATCGTATGGACTCCGGGAACATCACCTTCGACGGTCATCCTGTCGAGTTCCGCACCCCCTATCAGGCCCAGGCGAATGGCGTCAGCACGATCTACCAGGAAATCAATCTTGTCCCGTTTCGCTCGATCGCCGAGAACATTTTCATGGGCCGCGAGCCACGACGGCTGGGATTCGTCGACTGGCCGAAAATGAACCGCGATGCGGCGGACGTCCTCGACGGCATGGGAATTCGGGCCAAGGTCACTCAACCGCTGATGAACCTGAATGTGGCCACTCAGCAGATGGTTGCCATCGCGCGGGCTGTTTCCTTCGAGAGCAAACTGGTAGTGATGGATGAGCCCACCTCGTCGCTCGACGACCGCGAGGTCGCCACCCTCTTCGAGGTGATTCGTCGCCTCAAGGAGCGCGGCGTATCGGTCATCTTTATCACCCATCGACTGGACGAACTCTACGAGGTGTGCGATCGCGTAACCATCATGCGCGATGGCAAGACGGTCGAGGACCGGCCGATGCAGGAGATTTCCAAACTCGATCTGGTCGCGAAAATGCTCGGCAAGGACCTCGGCGAGGTTCGGCGCGAGGGCCAGACCGCCTTTGCCGAAAGCAAGCACTCGACCGATCGACTGCTCCTGGATGCGCGGGGCATGAAGCGGGGACGCGCACTTCAGGATGCAACCGTGAGCATCAATGCCGGTGAGATCGTCGGTCTGGCGGGGTTACTGGGCTCCGGTCGCACCGAAGTCGCGCGCGCGATCTTCGGTGCGGACGAGCTTGAGGCCGGTGACATCCGGTTCGAGGGGCGACCGGCAAACTTCGATAGTCCCGCCGACGCGATCCGCGCAGGTATCGGTTTCTGCTCCGAAGATCGCAAGAGCGAAGGCATCATTCCCTACCTCTCGGTGCAGGAGAACATGACGCTCGCGGCCCTGCCGAGGTTGTCGAAACGCGGAATCGTTTCACGCGAACAGCAGCGGGAACTCGTCGACCGTTTCATTGAGAGACTCGGAATCCGGACCTCCGGTCCCGATCAGAAGATTCGCGAGTTATCTGGCGGAAATCAGCAAAAGGTCCTCCTCGCTCGCTGGCTCTGCCTGAATCCCAAGCTCCTCATCCTCGATGAGCCAACTCGCGGAATCGACGTCGGAGCGAAAGCGGAGATCCAGCAGTTGATCAACGAGTTTGCCGACAATGGTCTCGGCGTGTTGATGATCTCCAGCGAGATCGAAGAGCTCGCCGAAGGCTGTGACCGTGTCGTTGTCCTTCGTGACGGCACCACCGTTGCCGAGTTGTCGAGAGATGAGATCAGCCAGGACATCATCATGGGCTGGATGGCGCATGGTTCCGCTGATGTGACGTCCGCAGCAACCACACCCATTCAGGTCACGACAGGACAAGGCGCATGACGGACCTTCCGAAGGCAGGCCCGCCCGCCATATTCCTGCGTGGAAGCGGAAGCGGTAGCCGCGGCACATCGTCGCGTCTTGCCGAGATCACCCAGACATACGGTCCACTCGCCGCACTCGTCGCGCTGATCCTGTTCAATGCCTTCTTCACCGAGCGGTTCCTGACCATGCAATCGCTGCGGGTCAATGTCACGCAGGTGTCGACCATCATCATCGTTGCGACAGGGATGACGCTCGTCATCGCAACCGGAGGCATCGACCTCTCGGTCGGTTCGCTGATGGCGATCGGCGGGGCCATCGCCCCACTCATATTCATGAGCAACCGTGGTCCTTTTGAGGCGTACGGGTGGCTGGCGAACATCACCGCATTCATCGTCGCGATTGTGGTCGCCGGGCTGTTCGGCCTGTTCAATGGCACATTGGTGGCGAAATTTCGCATTCAGCCCATCATCGCGACACTCGTGCTGTTCATCGCTGGTCGTGGCATCGCCCAGGTCATTACCAATGGGTCGATTCAGACGTTCAGAAACCCCAACTTTCAGTATATCGGTCTCGGACGACCGTTCGGGATTCCATTTCAGGCGTTCATCGTGATTGCCGTCGTCGCCGTTGCCGCATGGACGGTTCGATCGACGACGTTCGGCCGGTATCTCCTTGCAACCGGAGGCAACGAACCGGCGGCACGGTTGGCCGGTGTGCCTGTCGCGAGGGTCAAGCTGATCGTCTACGTGATCTCCGGCATGCTTGCCGGGTTGGCCGGGCTGATCGTCATCTCCATCAATGCGTCGTCGGACGCCAATCTGGTCGGGATGGATATGGAGCTGAACGCCATCGCTGCGGTTGCGGTAGGTGGAACGTCCCTCATGGGGGGACGCGCGAATGTCGTCGGCACGATGATCGGGGCGCTCATCCTTCAACTTATCCGGACAACTCTTCTCTCCCACAATATCGACGATGCCGTATCGAGGATCGTCACCGCGACAGCGATCATCATCGCCGTCTTGTTGCAGCGAAAAAGCGGGCCCTCGTAAACGGAGAGAAGGAAGTCGATCGTGAGTGCAGGAACAACGACCGAAATTCGGCAGACGCGACAGGCGGCCTTGCGCATGCGGGCGGGGAGCATTCTGCAGCGGCAAGGTGCATTGGCGGCGCTGATTGCGTTGATCCTCTTCGGTGTGTTGCGCTACGGTGAGAACTTCTACAGTTCGTACAATGTTCAGGAGCTTCTCCGTTACAATGCGATGTACGGGCTGATCGCGCTGGGTATGACGTTCGTCATCATGACTGGAGGCATCGACCTCTCGGTAGGCGCGGTGGCGGCACTCAGCAGCGTGGTCTTGGCACTTCTGAGTCCGCACGGAGCTTGGGTGGCGATCCTTGGTGCGGTCGGAGCAGGGCTCGCGGTCGGGTTGATCAACGGCGTGCTGATCGCCCGGTTCCGCATCCAGCCGTTCATCGTCACCCTTGCCATGTTGTTCGGCGCCCGCGGAGTCGCGCTCCTTCTCGCCAACAACACCAGTGTCTACGTCGATTTCGAGAGCGGCTTCATGGGTATGGATACGTGGAAGCTTGGTCCAATCCCGCTCCGCGTCACGATCATGATCGTCGCCTTCGTGGTCGGCTCGATTTTACTCAACTTTACCCGCTTTGGCAGGCACATCCTCGCCCTCGGAGGCAATGAGGAGGCGGCCCGCCTGGCTGGATTGCCGGTCGCGCGCACGCTGATCAGCGTCTATGCGTTGTGCGGGGCCCTTGCCGGGTTGGCCGGCGTTCTGCTTGGCTGGCAGACGGCCACCGGCGCACCGACCGAGGGGTTGGGCTGGGAGCTCTCGGCGATTGCGGCGGTCGTCATCGGTGGGACATTGCTCACGGGCGGCATGGGATCCGTCGGCACCACACTTGTCGGCGTGATTCTGCTCGGGCTCATCTTCAATGTGCTCAATTTCGAAAACGGCAAAGGGGTCATTTCCCTCAGCAGCTATTGGCAAACGGTCATCCGGGGATTGATTTTGCTGGTCGTCGTGCTCGTCCAGAGTCGTCTCGCTTTGGGTTCGACGGTGCGCTCCACGTAGCCGATCGAGGCGGTCGAGGTGATCGTCCTCCCATCGGCACGTTTGCGGAATGTTGCGATCTCTTGTTGATTCACCTGCTCCCTCTCCCTGCATCGTGTTGACATTGCCGTGTGCCCCTTTGCCCCATGGGTGCGTGTCCGACGCGTTACACCTGGTCGAACATGTTGAGGCGCGGCAACGTCCTGGGCGCAGGGCTCGGCGTTCTTCGACAAGATCCTGGAACCGACCAAGTTCCAGTTCACTGATCCCGCCAATATCACGACGTTCGAGTTCGTGCAGGGGCTCGTCAACCAGCAGAAGGTGGCGCCATCGGGTGCGATCTCGATGCAGAGCCCGGAGACCACCGGTTTTGCCTCCGGACGAGTCGCGATTGTGACCGACGGTACCTGGGCGATGTCCGGAAACACCGAATTGCCGTTCGAATGGGGTGTGACGTCGATCCCGACATGGGAGAGCAAGCGGGTCGCGCCCTATTTCATGGGCGGCTGGGTCATCGCCAAGGACGCCAAGGTGCCGGAGGGTGCGTTCGAATGGGCGCGCTGGTCGGCAACAGACTATCAGGATCAGATGGCTGCCGAACACGACTGGATTCCCGTTCTCACCAGCGCACGTGATTCCGAAGCGGCCTACGAGGGGTTGCCCGACGGTTACAAGGAAGTCGTTGCCTCGCTGTCGAATGCCAGGCTCGGCGATCTGTACTGCAAGAACAACCAGCAGATCTGGGTCGAGGTGTTCGATCCGAACATCACGAGCCTGATCAACGACAACACCGATCCCACGGACGTCGCGAAGACGATGAACGACGCCGCTAACACACTTCTTTAGAACGAGATGCGGGTGTGATTGAAAAGGCGGAGTGGAGGTTGAGTGCCACACCCCCTTTTTGCGACGCGACACAGGTCAGCCGAATGTTCGATGGTCATCGAGGAAGGCATTGTCTGGTGCACGAGGATGCTGTCACGCAGGAACTCGCACGATCCGGCCCCGTCGTTGCCACCGAGGAACGGCGAGGCGGAACGACACGCTGGGAGATCGCCAACGACCGGCTCCACTATTCGCTGGAGTGGCGAGATGGCAGGTTGTCGTTCGCTGGGATAGCCACGGCTGACGGCGCGGTTGCCTTCGACGGTGCCAGTGGCGGCGCGGCGCGCGCAGCGCAGCCTCTCATCGACCTTCGCCTGTCGGGACTCTCCGACACGGCGCTCCACGATCTCCAACTCGATCGCACCTTTGCCAAGGTTCGGGACGGCGTCGTTCAGATGAGCGTTCATCTCGTCTCCGTTGAACTGGCCGTTGCTGTGAATATCCTCTGCCATCCGGGGCAGGCGATCGTCGAGCAATGGGTCGAGATCAGCTCGTCTCGTTCTGCGACGCTGACGCACGCCTCTCCGCTTGTCCTGACACTCGCGATACAGGGTGAAACGACCGTTCACACCGTCGCTGGCGTGCAGCGGCAAGGTGGGTGGCAGCCGGAATCGGGGCCGTATCGCTCGTTCCGATTGGAAGAGCGAGTTCTCAACCGACCGTGGCGGATCGAGTCCGGACTCCGGTCGACGTGGGACGAGATGCCTTGGGCCGCGTTTACCGGCAAGAGCGCGACGTCGGGCGGTGTCCTGCTCGCGTTCGAATATGGCGGTCGATGGGCCCTGAACGCCCGGCCCGAGGACGACGGCACGGCGTTCTCGGCCAGCTTCGCTGCCGTCGGGATCGAGTCCACCCTCGAACCCGACGAGATGTTCCGGTCCCCGTCATCCTGGCTCGGCATCTTTTCCTCGGATCTCGATTCCGCCGCCGCCGTCATGCACGATTTCTTGCGAACCATCGTCGTCCCGCCCCGACCGGACGACTTTCCGTGGGTCCAGTACAACACCTGGTTCTCCTGGTACTGCGAGCTCGATGCCGATACCCTCGTGCGGGAAGCCGATATCGCCGCCGAGCTGGGAGCGGAGGTGTTCTATGTCGATGCCGGCTGGTGGGTCGGAAATCCGATGCTGCGCGATCAGTTCTCGTCCGGATTGGGGAACTGGACGGAGAACCGCGACAAGTTTCCTGACGGCCTCGCCGATTTCGCCGATCGGATTCGACGTGCCGGCATGCATTTCGGCATCTGGTTCGAACCGGAACGCATCGATCTGCGAACTGCTACCACTGGTACATGGAAGCCGGAGTGGATCGCCTGTCATGGCGACACATGGGTGCGCTGCGATTGGCCCGCAGACACCGATACTGCCTGGCTCTGTTTCGGGTCGCCCGAGGTGCAGGACTGGGCGACCGCCACGATTTCCACCGTTATCGCCGACACGGGCGCGCGTTGGCTCAAATGGGACAGCAACTACTGGGGTGTTTGTACCAGTCCCGATCATGGCCACGGCACGGGCGATGGGGAGGCCGCTCAGGTGGAAGGCGTGTATGCGGTGATGGACCGCCTGCGCACCCGGTTCCCCGACCTCATCATCGAGAACTTTTCGGATCGCCCGTCACACCCACGCCGCCTGGATGAATGATGCCAGCGAACCCGCACATCGGACGCGCTTCCATACTGCTGGCGCGAGCTACGTCTATCCGCCCGATCTCCTCAATGCGTGGGTGACGGAATCGCGATACGAGAATCTCAACGGTCAGAATCTGCCTGACCCGATTGTCCGGGCGGTGATTCGGAGCCGGATGTTCGGAGCGCTCGGGTTTTCCTGCCAACTTCAAACCTGGAGCACCGGCACCCGGCGAATCATGCGGGAGGAAGTAGCGCGCTACAAGGCAATCGTTCGCCCGCTCGTTCGACATGGCTACCTGAAGCATCTCTTGCCGCAACCCCGGCTGGAGAGTCCTCGCCTGGCCGCCCCGAATGTATGGGAGGCCTGGGCGCTCGTATCGGCGAATCGGTCCGAGGCGGTCGCGGTGGGATTTCGCAACGCATCGCCAGCTGCCGGTCTCACCTTGCGATTCAAGGATCTCGATCCCGTCGCGACGTATCGCGTGTCGGTCGAAGGCGAGGCGTTAGCCGAATTTACCGGTCAGCACCTGTGCGAGATCGGTATCGAGGTCGCCTGCGCACCGCTCGCGTCCGTCTTCGTTCATGTGACGTCAGGGGCAATATGACAGCGAACGTCGATTCCGGGCAGCGCATCCGGGCAGCGCGTCGGGCAGCGCATCCGGGCAGCGCGTCGGGCAGCGCATCCGGGCAGCGCGTCGGGCAGCGCATCCAGGCGCGGTCGTGTTTGTTACCGGTGCCGGTCGCGGAATCGGCCGCACGATCGCCGGGCGTCTGAGCGCTGAAGGTGCCAGCATCGCAATGCTCGCCAGAAGCCGGATGGAACTCGACGCAGCCGCTGCATCGATCCGCGCGTCTGGAGGAAACGTCATCGCGATTCCGACCGACATTGCCGACCCCTCTCAGGTAATCGCGGCGATTGACGAGGCGGAAGCGGTGTTGGGGCCGATCTCGATCCTCGTCAACAATGCCACGATCAGCCCGGCAACCGATCTCGTCAGAGGATCATTCGAGGCATGGGAAGCCGTCATCTAGGTGAATCTCTACGGCGCGGTGCATTGGTCGCGTGAGATTGGCCGGAGGATGATCGACCGCGCGCATGGGGGCGTGATCGTCACTATCTCCTCGATCCACGGCAGCCGGGTCGAGCCGCATGCCGCGGCGTACGATGTCGCGAAGGGTGGGCTCGATCAGTTGACGCGATCGCTGGCCATGGAGCTCGCGCCGTTTGGCGTTCGCGTCAACGCCATCGCACCCGGTTTCATCGACACCGCGATGTCGGTTGGTCCAGACGGCGTGAGCGAGGTGGAGACCGCCGCATTTCGCGCGAACTATGTCGATGGTCGTCGCATCCCGATCGGCCGTGCGGGGCAACCCGCCGAGATCGCCGCGGTCGTTTCGTTCCTCGCGTGGGATGATGCATCCTATATCTCCGGTGCCGTCATTCCGGTCGACGGCGGTCTCTCCACCACGTTCTGACGTCCGCACGGGAGTTGGCTCTTTCGCAGGGGGTGACTTTGCGTCCTTGTCGACCACCCTGCCACGACATTGCAGTGGTTCGGATCATGGGCCGAGGATGGCCGTTCGATGTCGTATTCTGCTCTGTTTTCGGGAGGATACCGGGCGGGATCGACGCCAGTGATCGAGCGTTGGCGGTGCCGGTAGCACCGTAACCGTCCAGGCCGGGGAACGTGGAGGCATCCATGCATTCAGGCGGGCCTGATCCGCGAGCGATGCTATCATTGCAGGCAGTGATAGCATCGCGGGGAGGTTCACAATGGCTGCATTGACGATTCGAAACCTTGACGACAGCGTGAAGGCGAAGCTGCGCGTCCGGGCCGCCCACAACGGGCGCTCGATGGAGGCCGAAGTTCGCGCCATCCTCAGCGATGCATTGGGTGACGATCGAGCCTCTCCGCACTCCGCGCACTCCCCGGACTCCCCGCGCAAGGTTGCGGAATCAGGAACAACCCATCCCCTCCCGTCGGAACCCGAAGCCGCTGCCCGCCAGGGAGATAGGCTCACGTGGGAGACAGTCGACGACGACACACTTCAGCAAATCCTTCATGAAGGACCGGAAGAGGAAGATTTCCTCGACGCTATCGTACGGGTTTTTGGAGCTTTGGGCGGAGTCGAATTGGAACTTCCCGATCGTAACGAACCTGCTCGATTCGTCGACTTTTCCGGTCCCGGGTGGGATCTTCCTGCCGAAGATAGTTCCGATGCAGTCGCTTCCAATGAGAACGAGCGAACAGGTTCCAAGCAGTGATCGTTCTCGATACGAACGTTTTCTCGGAACTCATCAGAACTGTGCCGAATCCCACAGTGTATTCCTGGTTTCATCAGCAAAGAACTGGGGATCGTTATATCACGGCCGTGAGTCTCGCTGAAATGATGTCGGGCATTATTCTCATGCCTGTCGGCCGCAAGCGCGAAGCTCTGCAATCTGCGGCGAGTTCGCTCCTCTCGTCTTTTGAAAGCCACGTGATTGCATTCGACGAGCATGCAGCCATGTTGTATGGCGAAGTGCTTGCGGCCAGGAAAGTAGCGGGGCGGCCAATCGATACTCCGGATGCAATGATCGCCGCGATCTGCCGCCAGCATGGGGCGAAACTGGCAACACGCAATACGAAGGATTTCCTCCACACGGGAGTCGACCTGATCGATCCGTGGGAGGATATCCACGATTGAACTCCTACCCCACCAATTCCGGAGTTCGATAGATCACCTTCCCCCGGACGGTGATCTCCGTTTCGACCAGATAGTTCCTCGCCGCTTCCAGATCGAGCTGCATCCCGAGCCCCGGATGCTCTGGCACGTGGATGTACCCCATTGCATCGCGCTCGATATGATTCTGCGTAATGTCGTAGGACAACGCTTTGGGCGCGACCGGATACTCGCAGATCTCGTCGTGTTCCAGACCGGCGAATGGCTGCAACGATGCCGACAGCGCGAGGTGCGACGTGAACGTGTGATTGACATAGGTCACGCCGCTCGAGTGTGCATGGGATGCGACGTCCGTCGCGGGCGAGATGCCGCCGATTCGACCGGCGTCGATCTGGATGTATCCCAGACCCGCGTAATCGATGAGATGCCTCGCCTGCCACACGTTATGGCTACCCTCGCCTGCCGCCATCCGCACCCGGCCCGCTCGACCGGCTCGGCCCGCCAGCGTCCGGTACGCCTCGAACGCGCCCGTCACGAATGGCTCCTCCAGCCAGGTGACATCGCATTCGTCGAGGACCTTCAACCGCAACGACGCCCGCTCCACATCGGCCTGCCAGATCGTCCCTGCATCGATCATCAGTGCCGTTTCCGGACCCAACCCCTCGCGCGCCGCCTGGACGTGGTCGACGTCCAACGCGAGATCGCCGGTTCCGAAGGGTCCCCAGCCGAACTTGGCGGCGGTGTATCCGGCTGCATGCGTCTCGCGTGCGAGACGAAGCGTTTCCGCCGGCGAATCTCCAAACAGCTGCGAGGCATACGGGCGCTTGGGATACACCCGGCTCATCCCAAGGAGCTGCCAGACCGGCGCTTGCAGTCGCGTTCCGAGCAGGTCCCACAAGGCGATGTCGATTCCGGAGAGCGTATGGTCGGCCTGCAGGAGGTCGAGGCTGTTTGCCCGGACCAGATCGCCGATCCGCCGAATGTCGGACACATCGTTCAGCTGCTGGCCCACCACGGAATCACGCACTGGCTTGCAGGCACTGTGAGACATCGGTGCCACGAGGCTTGCGATTGTCGTCAGTGGTGACGCCTCGCATTCGCCCCAGCCGACATGCGGTCCGGCTTGTACCCGCACGAGGAGGAGGTCCTGACTGCCGTCGCCGATGTCGAGAACGTTCGGCATCGAGAGGTAGTACATGTCGACGGAGTCGATCTTCATGACGGAGGCCAGTCGGTTGGGGTGATGGTGCAGCATCACGGTCGAAGCTGCGCCGTTGCGGATCGATTGGCATTCTAACGTCGATACCCTCTGCGTCGGTACGCGGTCGGGTGCCATTCTCGCAGTCCCGGAACCCCGGCAGGCAGAACGGCAAATCGATAACGATGCCTGCAACGTCCGCCGCGTGTGCAACGAACGATCCCGTCGAAGCTAATCCGGAATCGACTCGGCCAAGATAAAGTCATCGCTGCTCTTGTGCGCTTTCCACGGTCAGGAATGCTTTTGCCAGATATTCCGTGAAGTGCGAAGCTGTTCATCGACACATTGGACGGCGGGACAGCGGGATTGCGGGTCGGCGCCCGTCAGCATCCATCGGCCATCGACCCAGTCGAGATGCATGCATATCCGGGAGGAAATCACCTAGTGACGAACACTGTTCGAATCGGAATCGTCGGTGCTGGAACGATCGCTCAACGGGGAATCCTTCCGCATCTCAGTCAACCGGATGTGCAGGATCGGGTCGTCCTGCAGGCGATCTGCGATCCCGTCCCCGGCCGCGCCGAGGCGTCGGCGCTGAAGTTCGGAATCAGCCACGCCTTCACCCGCTACGACGACCTGCTCGCCGATGGCGATGTCGATGCCGTCAGCATTGCCTCCCCGATCGGTCTCCACTTCGAACAGGGCAAGCAGGCACTGGAAGCTGGCAAGCACATCCATTTCAACAAGACGATGTGCACGACCATCGCCGAGGCGAGCGAGTTGATCGAGCTCGCCGAGAGCAAGGGGCTGCACATCGTTGCCTCACCGGGAGAGGTCCTTCGCCCCCAGGTACAGGCCGTCAAGAAAGCTATCGCCGATGGCAAGATCGGCATTCCAACCTGGGCCATCGCTGGGGCGTCGTTTGGTACCTATCACCTCGATGAGAAGGAACGCCAGAGTGAAAATCCCGCGATGAACATCGATCCGTCCTGGTACTTTCGCAAGCCCGGCGGTGGTCCCCTGTATGACATGACAGTCTATGCGCTGCATGGCATGACGACGGTCCTCGGCCCCGCCCGGCAAGTGACGGCGATCTCGGGCGTACGCATTCCCGAGCGCTCGTTCAATGGCAAGAGCGTCCCCACCGATGCCGATGACAACACCGGAATCCTGATCGACTTCGGCGATGGCCTCTTCACGATGGCTTATGGTGCCGCCGCCGGCGGGATCAATTACTGGTTCAGTGGGACATACTTCGGCACCGAGGGATCGATCGTTGGCTTCGACCTCAACGGCGAACCGCTGGAGTATCCGGAGAAGCCGCTGGCGGACGAAGCGGGCGGTGGTGTCCGCGGCGCCCAGGCGACCCTGCCTCACGTCGTTGGTACCCATCGCGATATCGACGAACAGCACGTGTTCGAGGACATCATGCAACTCGTCGACTGGATCAACGAGGACAAGCCGTCCCCGGTCACGGCTCGCCATGCACGGCACGTCATCGACATCATCGAATCGGCGTATCGCGCCGCTCAGACCGGCCAGACCCAGAAATTGGAGACCACCTTCTAGCACCGACATTGCATAATCGGGCCTTCCGCATGCGTTGATCGGTGCTTTGCCAGGTACATCCCAAGGGACGCGCAGGAGGGCGGCCCCGAAGTGGAACTTCCACGCGGGCGTTCCCTCTTGAGATGTGGACCGTGAACCACCTGCCAGCCAGGTGTTCGCGGCGGTCATGTCGTTCGGGCAATCTCTCCCCGATTTTCCCAATACCATTTCTGGCGTGGTCATCCGCTACCGCCCCGTGGTTGACCTGACGGGTTTTTTGACTTGAGTTGATATGAAACAATTATAGGTTGCCAATATCCGGACGGATCGTTTGTCTCTCCAAACATGCTGCTGAATGACGTGTGCTTCTCCCCCAACGACCAGCATGTACTCCGTCACGCTGTCGAGTTGAAGGAGATCCAGATCTCGTGGCTATGGTTAACGCGTTCATGCGCTGATCTGTTCTGTATGCACAATGCTGTGATCCTTGACTTGGAAGCACTGATTAATCGCTTTGGAATCATGTGTGACCAAGGTCTTTTCCGGATGCACTTACTGCCATACCATGTGTCAGCCCACGTATCGATACTCAACGTCGATGATTCTGTACGTGATGCACATAGTTGAGATGGGGCTGACGAATGAATCGGGTCGGGCAGAAACCTGGCAAGCGCTGTGAGGAAGGGGTGCAGGAGGGAATCGGGAATGCGCTCGGCGGCAATCCGAGGCGTCGATATGGACGTGTGGACTCTGGCCCTGAGTGATTGTCTTGACGGTTCGCAACGGGGAGATCATATGAGGCTCTTGGAATCACGGAGCCGGGGCTTTTCGATGTGGCTTGTCCTGGCCATTCTTGCCATGGCGCTCGTCCCGTATTCTCGCGCTCTCGCACAGGATACCCCGGTCGCTGGAGGCACCTACCGAACGGCGATCAGTGAAGAGCCGGATCAGCTGGATCCTGCAAACACGAATCAGCTGCTCGCAAGCAGCATCATGAACAATATCTACGATGCACTGGTCTACATCGACAAGGACGGGTTGCCAAAACCCTGGGTGGCTGAATCTTGGAAGATCAGTGCGGACAATCTGACAGTCACGTTCGTGATCCGGCAGGGCATCAAGTTCCACGATGGAACCGATCTCGATGCCAGCGCGGTGAAGTTCAGTTTCGACCGGATTCTCGATCCGGCAGCGGCGGCCCCCAACAAGGCGTTTCTGGGCTCGCTTTCCACAGTCGAAGCACCCGATGCCACAACGGTCGTCTTCAAGTTCAAATCTCCCTACGCCCCATTCTTCACCAACCTCCTCTCCTTTGGAATCGTCTCTCCAACGGCTGTGAAAGCCTCCGGCGAGAACTTCGGGCACGATCCGGTCGGCTCCGGACCGTTCATGTTCGGTTCGTGGGATACAGGCTCGAAGATCACCTTGAAGAAGAACCCGAACTACGTCAATTACCGTGAGGATGACCTCAACAAGGGTCCTGCCTACATTGACGAGATCGTCTACAACGTGATTTCCGAGGCGTCCACCCAGTCTGCTGCGTTCGAGGCAGGTGAACTCGACATGATCGGTGCACCTCGCGAGGATGTGGCCCGTCTCGCTGCAACCGACGGCATCTCCATCGTCTCGCTCGAGAAGTCGAGCAACATCAACTTCATCGAATTCGCGGCGAACGAGCCCTACAACTCTGAAGCGTTCCGAAAGGCCGTTTCCTATGCGATCGACCGGCAGGCAATTGCCGACATCGCATATCTGGGCAACGCGACGCCAAATCAATGCCCGATCCCAATCGCGAATGCGGCGTACGATGCCGAGCTTTGTGCAAAGTACGGATATTCCTACGATCTCGAGAAGGCGAAGAAGGCACTGGCGGATGGCGGCTTCGCGGATGGTGATGGGGATGGCATCGTCGAATTCAAGGGCAAGAACGTCACCGTCACTCTCTGGTCCTACGCTCCCTATCCGGTTCAGTCGAAGACGATCGAGTTGGTTCAGGCGGATCTGAACAAGATCGGCCTGAAGGTCGAGGTCCAGACCGTCGAGTTCGGAGCGATGCAGCCGATGCTCGAGAGTGGTGAGATTGGCTTCGATTACATGCGCTGGACCTACAGCGACCAGTCGATCCTTTCGGCGCTCTTCAAGTCTCCGGGCTGGACGGGCCAGCAAAAAGACCCTGCACTCGACAAGCTGATTGAAGTTTCCGATACCACGGTCGATCCTGTCGCCCGTATCGAGGCATCGCACAAGGTCATGGTGTACCTCCTCCAACACGCGGTCATCGCACCGGTGGTAAGCGACTGGGTGCAATCCGCGGTGCGTGACAATGTCCATGACTATCACTGGGATGCGCTGAATACCGAGCGCCTCATTGACGTCTGGATCGCCAAATAGCCGCAGCCGCTACATAAATTTCGACACCACGCCGCGTTTCAGCGCGGCGTGGTGTCGGGCAACGCCGAGGGGGCAGCCAATGCTCGGTTTCCTGTTGCGCAGAGTGGTGATGATGATCCCAGTCTGGTTCGCGATCCTGACGCTGGTGTTTCTTATGAGGGCGCTTGTTCCGGGAGATCCGGTCAAGATCATGTTCTTCGGTCGTGCCAGCAGTCCCGATGTTGTCGAGAACATGCGACGTCAACTCGGGCTCGATCAACCACTCTACCGGCAGTACGTCACGTACGTTGGCAATGTATTGCAGGGCGATCTCGGCGACAGCATCACCACGAAGCGGCCTGTCGCCGACGAGATTCGCGATCGATATCCGGCAACTCTCAAGCTGGCCCTGGCGAGTCTCGTCGTCTCCGTCCTCATCGGTCTGGTGACCGGCATTGTCGCCGCCCTCTACAAGGATTCTCTCATCGACGCGCTCGCCATGGCGTTCTCGGTGGCGGGATTGTCGATGCCGGCCTTCTGGTTCGGGTTGCTGATGATCTACTTCTTTTCCGTCAGGCTGCGCTGGTTCACGGTGGTCCCGGATGGCTCTCTCAAATCGCTCATTCTGCCAGCATTGACGCTCGGTCTGATCGTATCGTCGGTCGTTGCACGACTCGTGCGCTCCGCCATGCTCGAGGTGCTCGGGCAGGATTACATCCGGACAGCCCGCGCGAAGGGACTCGACGAACCTCGCGTCATGCTCAACCACGCGATCCGGAATGCCTTGTTGCCGATCGTCACGATTGTCGGCCTGCAGTTCGGGGGACTTCTCAGCGGTGCCTTCATCATTGAAGCGGTCTTTGCCTGGCACGGCATCGGAGAGCTGGGTGTGCAGGCCTTTGCCAAGCGGGATTTCCCCCTGATCCAGGGGATTGTCCTGGTGGTTGCATCCTCCTACGTCCTGGTCAACCTGGTCGTGGATGTTCTTTACGCCCTGCTTGACCCAAGGGTGAGTTTCTCATGATCATCGCCCCACCAGATCCAACCAATGTCTTTCGTGGCAGGTTCGAGAGGATCGTGGGTTCCTCGCCTGTGGTGTTCGGGCGAAGACTGTTTCGCTATCGCCAGGCCCAGATCGCGGGCATCATTGTGCTGACCCTGATTCTTGCCGCCGTTTTTGCGCCCCTGATAGCGCCATATGCTCCGGATGCCGTCAGGACGGGGAAACCGCTGACTCCGCCCAACCGAACGTTTCTGTTCGGAACCGACGACCTCGGACGGGACATGTTCAGCCGCATCGTTTACGGTTCTCGCATCACGCTTCGCATCGGTCTGATCATCGTCGCCGTCGAGGTGGTCATCGGCGTCACTGTCGGGCTCGTCGCCGGGTACTTTGGCGGATGGACTGATTCGATCCTGATGCGGTTTACCGACGTGATGCTGGCGTTTCCAGGAATCATGCTTGCTCTCGCGATCGTCGCAACGCTCGGGCCTGGACTCACGAACGCGATATTCGCCGTCGCGCTGAGTTCATGGCCGGTGTTCGCCCGCGTCGTTCGCAGTTCGGTGCTGACCGTGCGTGAATCCGAGTACATCACGGCGGGGCGCGTGCTGGGAGCTTCTCACGTTCACGTTATGTGGCGAGGTATTCTTCCAAATGTCCTTGCACCGATCATCGTTCTGGCCTCTCTGGAATTTCCTGCCGCCGTTCTTGTCGCTGCCGCCCTCTCGTTCCTCGGTCTCGGCGCCCAACCCCCGACTCCGGAATGGGGAGCCTTGCTGACTGACGCTCGAAATTACATTCGAACGGCTCCCTACCTCATAAACATTCCGGGGATGGCGATCTTTCTTACCGTGCTCGCGTTCAATCTGTTGGGCAATGCCCTTCGAGATGTTCTCGATCCGCGATTGCGCAATCGGTGATCTGGGTGCACTCACACATGGCAATGGCGGTTTCGCTGTGCACGGGACTCGACCGCCCGTAACGCGGGCTGGCAGCGATCGTCACCTCGGCCTGGTCCGCGCATCCAGCAATCCTGCACGATCGGGCGTCCTCTCCCTTGAACCACAGCCGGTTTCATGTGACGGTAACAGCAGACGCGTGCTTACTCTGCTCAGGAGAGACCTCCATCATGTCCACCGAAACTCACGGCGCTCCAGCCACACCTTCAACCACCGCTCCGATCAGCCGCTTCACCTCGTTTTGGCTGTACAAGCGCAAGGCGAACTGGTCGGAGATCGCCGGCGATGACTGGAACGGTGCCGTGGGCCAGATCTCGTCCATGCTCAACGAGCTTCCAGACGATGTCGTTCTGCGTGGGACATACTCCGCGCTCGGCCTGACGCCGGACGTGGAGTTGATCGTGTGGGCGGTTGCCCCGAAGCTCGAGCAACTGCAGCGGCTTGCCGTTGGCATCGATCGCACGACGATCGGACATCACCTCGATCTGCAAAGGGTCTATTTCGGCTCGGCCGGAGTGTCGCAGTACGATCCCAACCATGGTCCTGCCTTCCTCCTGGGGAAGGATCCGAAGAGATATCTGAGCGTCTATCCCTTTACCAAGACGCCAGATTGGTTTCTTCTTCCATATGAAGAACGTCGCCGCCTCATGATCGAGCATGGTGAGATGGGGCGCGATTACCCCAGTATTCTCACCAACACGGTCAGTTCGTTCGGTATCGCCGATCAGGAATTCATCGTCGCGCTCGAAGACGACGATCCGAAGATGCTGATCGACATGGTTCAGAAGCTTCGCGGCGCCGAGGTTCGCAAGTGGACCGCCCTCGACGTCCCGATCTATCTCGGAGATCGCAAGCCGATCGCCGATGTGCTTGCCGACCTTCGCGGTCAGGAGCGTTGATTCGTCGCTGGAGAACAGGAACAGGAACAGGAACCCGGCGGGAGCCTGTTCCTGACACTTTCCGAGGTTCGTTCAGCGTCGTCGGCATGCGACCGGAACATCGCTCGGATCTGGAGAACTTGTGGCATCAGCGATTACCGTGAATCATCTCGTCAAACGCTACGGTCCGGTCACAGCCGTCAACGATATCTCGTTCGACGTGGCAGCCGGATCGCTGTTCGCGTTCCTCGGCGCGAACGGGGCGGGCAAATCGACGACGATCAACTGTCTCAATACGCGCCTTCGGGCCGACGGTGGTGAGCTGGAGGTGGCCGGTCATCGCGCCGGCAAGGACGACGACGCGATTCGTCGTGCGATCGGCGTCGTTTTCCAGATGTCGCTGCTCGACCCTCTGCTGACAGTTCGCGAGAACCTGCTCGTTCGCGGCCGGTTCTACGGAATCACGAATGGAGGCAATGCGCGTGTCGAGGAGCTCTCATCCCTCGTCGATCTGACGTCGTTCCTCGATCGTCCGTACGGCACGCTCTCCGGCGGCCAGAAGCGCCGTGCCGATATCGCTCGTGCGCTCATCCACAACCCGTCGGTGCTCTTTCTCGATGAACCAACCGCGGGCCTCGATCCGGCCAGCCGGGAAACGGTCTGGGCCGCCATCTCCAACCTGCGGCACGAGTCGGGTCTCACCGTCTTCCTCACCACCCATTACATGCAGGAGACCGAGCGGGCCGATGACATCTGTGTCATCGATGCGGGGTCGATCGTCGCCGATGGAACGCCAACCATCCTCCGTGCAACGTACGCCCAGGATGAACTCAGCCTGACGGTCAATCGCATCGACGAGATCCGAGGTGAGCTCGAATCTGGCGGATACGCCGTCGAGCAACAGGCGGATGTGCTCCAGGTCAAGGTTCATTCGAGCGCGGATTCACTGACCCTCCTGAAGCGGTACGAGGCGGATGTACTGGATTTCGAATTTCGGCACGGGACGATGGACGACGTCTTCCTGTCGCTGATCGGGCCTTCCGCCACGCGGAGATCCGAGGCATGATCGCGACACTCACCAATCGCCATCTGCGTATCTACTTCCGTGACCGCATGGGGGTGTTCTTCTCGTTTCTCCCCCCGTTGATCCTGATCGCACTCTACAAGCTGTTTCTCGGAAACCTGCAGGTGGAGAACCTGACGGAAAACTGGCCGACAGCAAATGGGTCCGACGTCCGGCACTTCGTCGATGCCTGGGTCTTTGCAGGAACGGTGATGATCACTACGCTCACGACTGGTCTCGCTGCCATGAATGTCTTCGTCGATGATCGCGCCAGCGGACGCTTCGGCGACTTCCTGGTATCGCCGATTCGCCGCCGCGATCTTATCTTCGGCTATATGCTGACGAGCTTCCTGATTTCGTCGTCGATGAGCCTGGTCGTTCTCGCCATCACCCAGATCTATACCGCCGCAACTGGCGCGCCCATCATGCATCTGTCGGCTATCGCGCTCTGTATCGGCTGCGTCCTGGTGATGTGCGCAACCTTCGCGGCAATCTCCAGCGTCGTGGTCACCTTCGTATCCTCCAATGGCGCGTTCTCGTCTCTCAGCACGATCGTCGGGACGTTCGCCGGGTTTCTCGCAATGGCGTACATTCCGACCGAGGGTCTGCCCGCCGGAGTGGTGCGCGTGCTCAACTGGCTGCCTTTCGCGCAGGCCGCGAAGCTCGTGCGCGGACCACTCACGGAGCGTAGTCTCGCCGCCTTGACCAGTGGTCAACCCCGTGCTGATTCCATCATTCGCGAGGACTACGGCATCTCGATCGCCTTGGCCGGGCATCAGGTATCGTCGCTGGGAATTGTCGGCATCCTCGCGGTGATCGCGATTGTCTTCTCCGCGATCGGCTCGTGGCGCCTTGGCCGGGGCGTCGCCTGAACGCACTGGCGTTTGAATGATGTAGGGCTTCCCCATCAGCCGATCTGCCGCAACCCCGCCACGATCCCCACACCGAGCACCATCGCGAGCAGGATATTGCCGTTCGTCTTCATCGTGATCCAGACGGCCACTGCGGCGATCGCGCCGATCCATCCCTCGCGTGCGATCGCCGGTGCCACAAGTGAGACGAGGGTTACCGCTGGCAACTGGTTCAACCACACGTCGATCGACGACGATGCCGGCAGCCGGCTCGCGATCCAGATGCCTCCTATCCTCGTTCCATACAGAATGACCGCCATCCCCAGCATGGTAATCAGGAACTCAGTCGACATGGTGCCTCCGTTCACTGGTCACACCCACGGTCATCCCGACGGCTGCCCCGATCAGGATGTACCACTGGCCCGGAAGCAATCGCTCGGTCACGATCGCCACACCACCCGCAGCGACCCACGGCAGCATCTGACTCTTGCCCTTGTACATTCCCGCGATCAGTCCGGTGAACGCAGCCGTGGCAACGAAGTCGATTCCCCACGCTACAGGGTTGGGCAACCTCGCACCGATCATCAGTCCTGTCGCCGTGCCGATCGTCCAGGTGATGATCATCAGCAGACCACTGCCCAGAAAAAAGCCGAGGTCACGGCGACTTCGCTCGAACTCTCTGAACGTCAGTGCCCACACCTCATCGGACATCGTGAAAGGCAACGAGAATGCAACCCACGCAGGTTGACCCACGAACCATGAACGGGTTGTCAATCCGAGCAGGACGTAGCGTGAACTGATCAGCAGGGTCGTTGCCCAGATTGAGATGATTCCAGCCTGGGACCCCCACAGATCCAGCCCAACCATCTGCGCGGACCCGGAGTACACCAACACGCTCATCAGAATCGCTCCGACAGCGCCGATTCCCGGCAGGCTCCCGGCCAGTACGCCGAATGCCGCTCCGAATGCCACCGCCCCAACCCCGAATGGCAGTATCCCGATGAAGCCTCGCCGGACGCCATCCATCGTGAAGATCGATTCTGTGGCGAGCTCATGTGTCTCGACGGTCGCCTCTATCACCGACACGGCATAACTCCAGGACATTCGCGGCACGAGTTCCGCGTCGTTGCATCGGGACCAGGATCAGATGCACAGTGTCGTCCATCGCGTTGCATGAATCATCTGCCCCAACGACCTCAACTGCCCCGACCGTATTCTCGGGGCCCGGTGTATGTACCGCGAACGTGACCGCATGATAGCGATCGGATCGTTACCTGTCAATGACGTATACTGGTGACGACGAGAAAGGTATTCCTGTGACGATCCCTGGTCGACCCGTCTCCGAATCTCCGGAAACGTCCCACAACCCGCTGTCGCAACGAACGCCCGCGCCAGGAAGATTGGCGCTCGTCCAATCCTTTCTGAATAGTGTTGACTATGAAGAGGGTATCGAACGTTTTGGGACATCGGAGCGTGTGCGGGCCTGGTTCGTCGCGCACGAGCTGATTGGTCCCGATGTCCGGATCTCCGTCGGTGATCGCGCGCGAGTGATCGAGGTTCGCGAGGCCCTGCGCGATCTCGTCGGTGCGAACTCGGGCGAGGAACTGTGGGAGGGAGCGGTCGAGCGATATGCGGAGGCAATTGGATCGGGTGTCATGCTGGCGCCAGCGGCGCATCCAGGCGGACATGTCGAACTGGTGCCTGTTGGAGATGGACTCGACGCCGCGTTCGCGAGGCTGATGCTGATCTGTCAGAACGCGAATATCGGCGGCACCTGGCAACGCTTCAAGTTGTGCCGCAATCCGGATTGCCGGTGGGCGTTCTACGACGTCTCTAGAAATCGCTCCGGACTTTGGTGCGACATGGCGGTCTGCGGCAGTCGCCACAAGGCTCGTGCTTACCGTCTTCGCAAGCAGGCGGGAGCATCCTGATCGACGTCGCTCTTCGGACCGAAAACCCACGGTCACTCCCGTGTCACCACGGGAGTCAACCCCGCGCCAACGTCTCCTCCTACCAATCGTTGGCAACGCTCATCTGCGCCGGAGCGAGGTCGAGAACTCTCCCACACCGGGTATTCAGCGGGAGGCCGTATGGGCCGACTTCTCGCAGGAATGTCGGCCCGATCGACCGAAGAGCCTGCCCTCGCAGCGCGGCCGAGCGAAGCCGAATGGGTCGATACTCGCGCGGTCCTGTCATCTGCGAGACGAATCGCCCCGTTCCAGGCGGCGGGCGACAGGATCATCGTTGGACGCATTGCATTCGGTGGAAAGTCCGACCAACTGTCCTACAGCATGCGATCCGCTGGCGCATACCCGATTCCACCCTGACCTTATCGGTGCGCGCAGTGCGATAGACACTTCTGGCAGCTCGAATCAGTAAAAATACGGATGCGATCGTTACCTGCCTGTCGCATCCTTATCGGAGGGATGTGCCCATGTTCAACCTAGTGATCACTCTTGGAGACGCACTTCATGGTCAAACCGTATGCCGATAAGAAAGAACAGCTGGAAAAGATAGAAGCGGCGCTCTTGCCCGGTGAAGAGGTATTGGGGGTCTTCGACATGAAGGGTGGCGGCACTGGGTTCCTCGGCGTCACGTCCAAACGAATCATTGTTTACGACAAGGCCTTCATGCGAAAGATGAAAGCGGTGGTTTCAATCCCATACAGTCGTATTCACTCCGTTGCGGCAGAGGATGAGAGTGGCGTACTTACCGGTAGAGGGTTCTTTTCGAGCAGCAAGGTGGTGATTACGGCAGGGAGTGAAAGCTATGAATTCGAGTTCCGCGGTGCTGACAAAGCTCATCACGCTCACAACATGATTTTGTCAATGATGTTTCGCTGATGCAAAGCGAGCGCGCAGCAGCCGGCTCGACATGTGCAGGCTCCGGGGGCATCAATCATAATATTTTGGCTCTCATCCGCAAACTCGTCGATGCCGAGCATTGGGTCCGGTAATGCCGCCCGTTCTCGGCGTCCATGTAGGACCTGATCCGAATTCGTGGACGACGTTACCGATTTGGACGCCACGAAACTGCCCCGTCGCGACTCGTGACCTTGACGGAACGGATTTCTGGCTGGTCTCCAGGCGGCGTCCCGACGAGTGCCATTCGTCGCTCTCCTGCCGAAACCATCCATGCCCTGAAGCGCGACAATGGCGCGGTCCGAATGACCGGGTGCCTAGGCTTTGGCACCTTCCTTGTCGACCGCTTCCATTAAGCCGCGGATGTATCCGATCGCGTAGAGGCGTCCCATCGTTTCATACCCGGGATTGCCGTTCTCTTCGCCCGCCATCGTCGGCACATGGTCCACCCGCAGGGGCCCATCGAAGCCGATGTCCGAGTAGGCGCGGATCGTCTCCAGCATGTCGGTCTGACCTTCATCGTGGAAGGTTTCGACGAACTTGTCCCTGTTTCCCCGAACATCCCGGAAGTGGACGAAATGGATTGCCTTCTGCGCACCGAACTGCCGGATTGTCGCCGGTACGTCGCAGCCCATCGCCGAGAAATTGCCTTGGCAGAAGGTCATTCCGTTGTTGGGGCTGGGATAGATATCGAGTACGCGCTGGAAATTCTCCGGGCTGGTCAGGATTCTCCCGATTCCGCGAATCGGCGAACGAGGGGGATCGTCCGGATGCACGGCGAGTTTGACTCCGGCTTTCTCGGCGACCGGCACCACCCGCTTCAGGAAATACTCCATCCGTTCCCAGAGTTGGTCTTCGGTGACTTCGCCCCATTGTGTCATCGGGGCGCCATCAAGTACAGCCTGGTCGTAGCCAGTCACGATTGCCCCTCCGCGACCCGGTACGGCCATCGACGTCCGCAACCAGCCGATGCCCGCCATCCAGTTGTGGCAGATCACCGGGATGTCGAGTCGCCCCATGTTCTCGATCAGCTGGCAGAAGTGATCGATGTGAACGTCGCGATCTCCCAACCCGAGCTTGATAGGCTCCTGGATGCTCGCCGGTCCGGATTCGATCACGCTCAGCGTGAGGCCCGCATCCGCGAAGTTTTGCTTGATCCGCAGGAGATGATCGAAATCCCACGGGGGTGGCAGGCCGTCCCCCTCGGGGATCGATGTCACTGCATGACGCACATCCAGCTGCTTGCAGATATCCCAGAGCAGGGCGTGATGCGATGGAAGCGCTTCGGCGAGTTTGATCGAAACCGGCATCTGATACTCCTCGGAACGGACATGCATGTGCGGCCACGCGGTGAGCCGGCATGCGACGGGTTGGTTGAAGCGAAGCTGCGCCGATTGTCCACCGCCTGCGTCGAACTGGCAACACCCCCGTGTGATGAAGTACCGTTGCGCCATTCTGCGTCGAGTATCCAGCGAGGAAGACAATGATCGCCTCGGACATCAAGCGCGTGTCCTGCCATTCCCCATCCGGTCGCTCCCGAGCCGACCGCCGAGCCGCCGGGGAGCGTTGAACCGGGCCGGATTCTTCCGGCCCTCTCCTCAGGCGGCGGTCGCGATGCACACACGTCCCCACGACGTGAATCGAGGTGGTCCTCAGGGATCCATCTGCCTCATGCCGCTCCTTTTCAGACGTTCAACCGATGCTTCCCACGAATCACTCTGATGACGTCACCTCAATGGGTGACGGTTGATTCGGTGGCCGTGTGCGCTTGCGCGTATCCGGGTGACGGTCTCCACGTCGCACGCGATTGGAGATCGCAAGGGGATTCCTCGTATGCGGCAGATCCTCGCGAACCGTTCGTTCGTCAATCTCTGGTGCGCCGGGTTGGTGCTCCAGCTCTCGTGGTGGATGCTCCACACGTCCATGCTCGTGATCGTCTACGAGCGAACCGGTTCCACCCTCGGCACCGGTCTGATCCCTGTCTTTGCATCGCTGCCCAGCATTGCGTTTGGTGCGGTCGCGGGTCATCTCATCGATCACCTGGATCGCCGCCGAGTCATGCGCTGGGGAGCGAGCATCCTTGCCGGGCTCATGGTGGTGGCGCTGCCCTTCGCCACTGATGTTTCCGTGATCGGGTTCTACGCGTTCATCGTTCTGCAGGCCACGGTGATGACGGTGATGACGCCGGCCGAGAACGCGCTGTTGCCGTCTCTGGTCGAGGCGCCTCAACTCAAGACCGCGAATGCGCTCAACGTCCTGAATGATGGCATCGGGCGCATCCTCGGCCCCGCCATCGGCGCACCGCTCATCATTCGCTTCGGCATCACGGCGTTGGTCGCCGTTTGCTTGTTCTTGTTCGTTATTGGCTGGAGTTTTCTCACTGCAATGCGTGCGTCTCCGTCGGATGCGCAACGTTCCACGACTATCGGCTGGCGGGAAATGAACGTGCTGGTGTCATTCCGCGATCAGCGTTTTCTCCTGGCGCGGATCGTCAACGAGCGCTCGGTGTTGGCCGTGGTGATCGGTGCCTTCGCCCTCTATATGGTGGCGGACGTTCCGTTTACGGCCGTGCTGCCGGCCTTTGTCATTGAATCACTGCATGCGGGTCCGGAAGGACTTGGCCTCATGCTCTCACTGCGCGGAATAACGGGTATTGCCGGGGGCCTCGCGATCGTCGTCGCGACCCGCCATGTCTCGGCACGCGCATTGCTCGTTTCAGGATTATTGACGTACGGTGCGTGCATCTCGGTGCAGGGCGTCATCAACACCTACGTTCCCGGTCTCTTCTTCCTGATCCTGGTGGGTCCGGCCGCCGCCGCGATCCAGACGGGCATGAACACGCTCCTGCAGGAGGCATCGCCCGCGCACGAACGTGGCAGGATCTTCGCGCTCGTCGGCACGATCAGCGGCATCGTGACCGTCTGTGCAAGCCTCGCCGTGGGCACCGTTGGTGACCTCACAGGCACGCGGCCGGTCGTGATCGCCGCAGGTCTGCTTCAGGTCTTCCCGGCGTTCCTGATCCTGCGTGGCGTGTCGCGACGAGATGGACATGAACGGTCGATCGAGGTTGGGTGATTGCGGCTCTGCCCGATTCCGGACACGAGAGCGCGCCCATCGAAAGCTCCAGTGGGCGCGTTCTTTCGTTCATCTAGGTGAGGATTGCAGAGGTATTCGAAATGGTCGTCCATCTGCAGGCTACGGCCCTCGCAGCTCCAGACGATGGCCGTGCATCGCCTGGTCCAACACATCACGCCTGACGGTCTCATACGGAATCCTCGTGATGAATGGTGCGTACCTCGTGCTCGTCGCTGCACCTTGGGAGCCTGTTCTGGCAGCGACAACGGGCAGCGACAACGGGCAGCGACAACGGGCAGCGACAACGGGCAGTCGTGCCGAGCGACGCTGAAGGGGGGTGCCGTGCCACGAAGCATCGGTGGCAGACTGATATCCCCCTACTGCTGATCTGGATTCCGTATCACACAGCCCAAAAGTCGGACCTGTCCGTAGGGGGCGACTTGGACGCGCCCAGGATAGCGTTGACGAAGGACTGGTGCGCATCCAATGTCGCCCCGCGTCGAACTGGCAACACCTGCCGCCCCGGACATGCCCAATCGGACAACCTGCCTTCTTGTCCTGCCTGAGTCAGGCTCGCCAGCAGGGGCCGGCTCATAGACGCATTTGTTCACGAACAGCTCATCCGCGGGGGAGACCGCCGTTGCGAGCACTCTATGTGCTCGCAACGTCCATTTCCGGCCATCGATCCACCAACCCACTGCCTCGGTCGTTATCTCTGCCGGTGCACTCACGGAGCACTCACGATCTTTGCATGCTCGTTTTGGCTCTTTCGTGCCAGTTGGGGAGATCTCTCCTGCCGGGCGCGGTGTTCCCGCGCTATCGCGACACTATCGCGAGATGTCCATTCCACGAATCAGATCGCCGCCACCGTCATCGGTCCTGACACGATCGTGCCGACCTCGACCACGAAACCGACGCTCCCACCGGTCAATGGCCTGCCAACGTCTGTCGCTTCGAGCACCGCGAGGCCATCGATCGTGCCGCGCAGATGCGTGCCCTCGGTGCGCAACTCGAAGGTGTACTCGCGGTCGATCTCCCAATCGAACGCCGTCTCCGCGAGAATGGTGAGCTCTCCGGCAGATTTGATCAGTTGTGCCTTGCCGCCAGCGCGCAGCACGAACGCGTAATACCGCTGCATGCCTCCGATCCGAACCGCAATCCCGGCCGATTCCGCCAGGGGAATGCGCGCCGTCGCCGTCGCCGTGTAATCTTTCCAGCCCTCAGTCCCCTGTGCGATCAGCCCGATCCCGCGATTCTGCGTCAGGTGGAAGTCGTTGCTCCAGCGACCTTCCCAGATGTCGACACCGTCCACCCATGCCTCTCGCCACATCGATCCCGTACCGTGGCCCCGGCAAAACGTGGTCGTCGGAGCGCCCGCCCAGGTCAGGGAGTCGATGTTGAGGACATCGTGCGTTCGACCGGCGATATTCAACCCGATCTGCTGCACCGGGGTGTTGTCGAGCGCCGGGATCGTCCACTCCAGCGTTATCCGCTCACCAGCGGCAATCTCGATGGCCGTGCCCTCATGCGTGACCAGCGCATCGTCTTCGTCATATGCCCGCAACAGCAGGTTGGCGCTGATGACGGCACTATTTGCGTCTGCCGCCGACACCTTCGCCGTCACCAGCTGATGTGGATACAGTGTTGGCGACGCAAACAGCCGATAACCCCGATCCCGGAACGGAGCGGTTTCCGCGGGCGAGAACGTCGGAGTCGTCACGATCGCCGCATCTGCCGTCAATGCCACGGTCAAGCGGGCATCGACGTTCGTGAGTTCTGCGGTCGTCGCGTCATCGACCGTGAATCCCTGGACCGATCCCGGCAGCGAGAAATGGAATCGCGCACCTTCCTTCGGATCGAGCGGTGGGACGCCCGCGAGTGCCCGGGCGGCGTTGGCGACCCTGATCGTTTCGGTCACGGCGTCGGTGATTCCCCGTCCGCCTTCCGCCGTCGAGAGGTACATCTTGTCTGCCACCGGAAGGCGCAAGTCCGGGGTGTCGGTGAATGCGCTCGGTCCGTTGCGGATGCCGAGGATCGCGCCGACGTTTCCAGCGTTGCAATCGGTGTCCCACCCCGCAGTGTTCGCGATCATCAGCGACCGGCGGAGATCCCCCTTGCCGTACAGAAGCGAGAGGATGATCAGGGCATGGTTCGGTACCATATGGCATGCACCGACAAACGTGTCGTACCCATATTGCTGCCCGATACGTCGACGAGTCACGTACCAGTCGTCATCCTCGGCGTGCCACGAGCGAACGTCTGCGATCATCCGGGCGATGATCGAGTCGTCCGGGACGAACCGCAGTGCGGTATCGAGCAGCACATCGATATCGGACTCCACGAATGCCTGAGCCTCCAGTGCCGCGATGATCTGGGCGCCATGGATGGCCTCGCCGTCGTGGCTGACGCTTGCTGCTCGTCGCGCCCAGTCGGCGGCGCGCTCGGGGTCCCCGGGGGAAAGCATCGCCCAGCCATCGATGAAGATCTGCGATCCGATTTGCTCGGAGATGGTCTTGCCGTTCGTCTTGCGCGAGCCGCTGGCGGGTGCGGCGATCCCGCTTTTCAACCTCAGGTACGCGGTGTGCTCCGTGGAAACGCCCATCCCGCCCCACCACAGCACCGTCCGGTTCTCGACCAGATAATTCAGCCAACCATCGCCGATCCGGGCCGGTGAAAGGGACGGATCGTATCCGTTGTCCTCCAGCGCCCGCAGGAACGAGAACGTGCCGGCAATGTCGTCGTCGGTAACCACCAGCGGCATCCCGAACTGTTCGTGGACATAGTGGTCGACCTCACCGAGCTTGGCGAGGATATCTTCATGGAGCCAACCCTCGAACGGGCGGCCAAGGTACACCCCGATGATCTTGCCGAGTACCCCGGCATAGACGCGTTCCAGGTACGCGCTTGATGTCACATCGAGCGTGTTGCCGCGGTCAGTTTGCATGTCAATAGCCATCCGTCTTCCTTCTCGATGAATAACAGGGCGGACATGGAGTCCGCCCGTACAGCGGAAATCCGGATTCGTACGGGTCGACTCCATGTCGACCCTGCTTCGGGGCGAAAGCATCGTCCTTGTCGGTTTCCCCCGACAGTCAACAGGGCGTGTTCTCCGCTATCCCTTCAGTCCTCCCTGGGTCAGGCCTTCCACGAATCGGCGCTGCAGACTGAGGAAGATCACGATAATCGGCACGATCATCATCATCGCCGCCGCGCTCGTCAGTCCCCAGTCCCGGCTGAATCGAGACGTGAAGTTGTAATAGCTCGTCACCACCGTGAACTTGCTTTGGTCGGTGAGGAACACCGTCGCCAGCAGGAATTCGTTCCAGACCGCCAGGGAAACGACCAGACCCACCGTCAGAAACCCGGGCCACGAAAGCGGGATGATGATCTGCGTGAAGATCTTCCATTCGTTTGCGCCATCGATCCGCGCCGCGTCCTCGAAATCCGCCGGCAATTGCAGCATGTAGGACCGCAACAGGAAGATCGCCAGCGGGGCGTTGATCGCGATGTAGATGACACTGAGTCCGGGCAGGTTGTTGACCAGACCAAGTTTCTGCCACAGGAAGAAGAGTGGCACGAGGAAGAGCTGGATCGGGAGCGACGACCCGATCAGCAGATACAGAGTGACGACTCCCGACCCCGGCAAATTCAGCTTGGCGAGACTGTAGGCCGCCATTCCCCCCAGTACGAGCACCCCGACGACGGTGATCGCCACCAGGATTCCGCTGTTCTGCAGGGTGGTCGAGAAATTGCCGATGCGCCAGGCGTCCGGATAGTTCTGCCACAGGAACTCGCGTGGGAATCCAAGGGGATTCCGGCCGATCTCGGCCCGCCCCTTCAGCGAGTTGAAGCCGAGAATCACGAGCGGACCCAGGGCGAATACCGCGAGCAATGTCAGCACCACATGGTTGGGCAGGAATCCGAATCCGAAGCGACGACCTTTTCGTGGGTTGTCAGGTTGTGAGTGAGGTATCGCCATCAGATGTCCCATCCGCGTTTGCGCAGAAGTATGAAGATACCGATCACAACCCCGACGAAGAGGCTCATGCTGAGACCGATCGCGCTCGCATAGCCCGCTTCGAGGTTCATGAAGGCGTTTTTGAAGACGAGTACCGAGAGCACTTCGGATGCCCCCGCCGGGCCGCCCTGGGTCAGGACCCAGATATAGTCGAACGTCAGGAACGACCAGATGCTTGTCATCAGGATCATGAAGACCAGCGTTGGTCGAATCCCGGGGATCGTGATGTCTCGGAACTCCTGCCATTTCGATGCGCCATCGAGTCTGGCGGCTTCGTAGAGATCAGCCGGAATATTCTGCATCGACGCCAGGAAGAGCACCATCAGGAATCCCCAGAAGTGCCAGTTGTCGACGAACGCGATCGATGGCAGCACCGTCGACGGATCGCCGAGCAGCGCACGATCGAACCCTGGAACACCAAGTTCGGTCAGGATGTTCGGGATGCCACGATCGGGATTGAGGAGCGATCGCCAGATCGCCGCGACGACGACACTCGGCAGGACGTAAGGGAGAAACAGCCCCATTCTGTAGATCAGCGCTCCTCGTTTCAGCGGTGCAAGCAGGCTTGCGGCGATCAGCGCGAGCGCGATCGGAACCGTCAGGAACATGACCAGCCAGATCAGATTGTTCCGGAATGCGTGACGAAACGACGGGTCGTCGAACAACAGCCGTCGATAGTTATCGAGACCGATCCATTTCGCGTCCCCGATCCCGGTCCACTCCGTCATCGAATAATAGATCGCCGCCAACGCCGGCCCGAGAACAACTGCCATGTTGATCAGCAGGATCGGCAGGACGAAGAGCCATGGCACCACCTTTCGCCGCCATGTTTGGCGCTCCCAGAATCGAAGCTGAGGTTGCACGACGACGTAGTTCGCTGATGATGGTGTCTGCGCGTGGATAACCAAGAATCTGCTCCCGAATATGGCGCGTCATCGACGGAACGCTGGTGTGTCCCGATCGACGGTGGGCGCTGCTTTCACATGGGCAATGGGTCGTTGCGAGACTGCGCCTGCGGTCACCCGTCGATGCCGTTGCTGGCGAGGTGCCTGTGGCTCGCCAGCCTCCGACTGTTGGTTGATCAAGAGCGCACGTCCTTGTGCCGTTGAACAGGACGTGGCTTGTGCGCGGTCCATACATGCCTAGGACCTTGCCGAGTAATCTGATCTCGTTGCCTTCAGGAGCGACAATGTCCGGCATCCCGCGCTCCCCGACACCCTGAGCCCCGCGGTCATCCTGGGCCTCCGACACCCTGAACACCCGATACCCTGAACGCCCTTCATCCCGCGCGCTCCCCGTCATCCTGAGCTTGTCGAAGGATCTCTTTCGCCGTACCGACGCATCGACCTCCTCAGAATGCCAAAAACGCACCTTCCCAAGCTGCGCCAAGAAGCATGTTTCGGCGCATTTGGTTTCACTCATGACGCTGCGGATCGGTACATCGCTCGCCCATCGCGCTGGGAGGATGCCAGGCAACGACGCGATGACCTTCGGCATTCCTGCCGATTGAGCGTCGTTCCGGACCAGCCGGTTATCGGGTTGGAATCGGTGGCACGTCTCCAGCCGCCAGCTCCTTGGCGAAGATGTCCTGCAGGCCGGAGAGGAATTCGGCGACGGTCATGTCGCCACCCCACACCTTTTCGATCTCCTCGATCAGGTAGGTCTCGCTCTTCGATGGCCAGAACGTCCAGGTCGTGTAGCCGTATCCGCCCTCGCTGGAAGCCTTGTTGAGGCGATCGATCATGCGTGCCTGTCGTGGATCGATGTCCTTCAGCAAGTCGCCCGGGATCTGAACTGGTGCTGCCGCGAGACCCGCGCCCGCCACCTGCTTTGCCTGCGATTCGGGTGAGAAGAAGCTGGCCATGAACTCGGCGGCGGCATCCGCCTGCGTCGACTTCGCGTTGATGCTGTACGTCGAGCCGATTCCCAGGTCGTAGATCTCGTCACCGGTCGTCGACGGCATGGGCACCCAGTCCCACTCCTGACCCGATTCCTTGAAGAAGATGTTGGCATTGCTCACCAGCCACGATCCCTCGATCTTCATCGCGGCATCGCCATACGCCCACGCGGAAGTCGCATCGGCGGATGCGGTGGTGTAATAGCGATCGAGGCCGCCCATGAACCACCCGTTCTTCTGGCAGGTGTCGAGCAGGGTCAGCGCGTCCACGAAGACCTGGTCGGTCCACGGGATCTCGCCCTTGAGCGCCTGGTAGACCTTGTCGGGGCCTGCGCTGTGGTTCAGGAACTCGCCCACGAACCACTCGTTCGTGCCTTTCCACTCGGCATTGGAATGCGCGAATGGGATGACCCCGGCATCCTTGATGGTGCCGGCCAGTTTCATCATCTCGTCGAGCGTCTTTGGCGCCGTCCAGCCCTTTTCAGTGAAGAGCGTCGTGTTGAAATAGAGGACCAGCGTTTCGACTTCGTTTGGCAGGGCAACGAGCTTGCCTCCCACCTTGCCGAGATCGATCGCCCACGGGCTGAAGGAGGTAGTCCATCCGTATTTGGTCGCGTATTCGTCGAGCGGGAGGACCTGACCTGCCTTGCCGAGTTCCATCGAGAGCGATGGTCCCGGCGTCACCACGATGTCCGGTCCCGCACCACCCGCGAGGGCGGTTTGGGTCGCGGTCCAGCCGTTTGCCTGCATGGTCGCTTCGACTTGCACGCCACCCTGCGCGTTGTATTCCTTGATCGTGTTGTCGATCAGCCATTGCGCCGTATCCGAACCGCCGGTGATGTCCAGCCAGAGGGACACCTTGCCCTTATCCTGGACAGCAGCTTCCAAACCTCCTGCCGGGAGACTAATGCCGACAAGTACGACACCGGCGCTGGCCAGCTTGATTGCGGTTCTTCGATTCAGTGATCTGTCGAAAAGAGCCATCTGCATTCTCCTTTGGTCGAAACATGTGTCGTTGGTGATGCGATGGTGGGTGTCGCATCGAGTCATCGGGATCTCGCCATCGCGTCCTTTATCGCTGCCTGGACGGTCGATCCGGTCCCGTCACGAATGCTCATCGTGCATCCGTTTTGATCGCGTCGCCGTGTCATGCCGAAACCCTCGGCACGAGATTGAACCCGAGCGTTTCGCGCCGAACCGCGCCGGTGTATGAGCCATCGATGCGAGAGAGCAGGATCTCGGCACAGCGTCGTCCGGTCGCGTGCGCCCCCTGGTTCAGGGTTGTCAGTGCCGGATGCACCAGTCTCGCTGCCGGGATGTCGTCGAATCCCGCCAGCGCGATATCGTCGGGAACCACGATCTCCATCTCCCGGCATGCCAGCAATGCGCCCATTGCCATCAGATCGTTTGCGGCGAAAACCGCTGTCGGGCGTGGTTCGATCGTCAGGATTTCGCGCATGGCGTCGTACCCGCCCGCCTCGCTGAAATCGCCACCCTTGATCAATACCTCTTCCAGAGAGAGTCCGTGCTCCGCCAGGGCCTGTTGGTATCCGCGGACTCGTGCCTCTCGCGGAGGCGTCGCCATTCGTCCCGAGATCATCCCGATTCGCGTATGCCCCTTCGCGATCAGGTAATTCACCATCGCTCGCGCCGATGCTTCACCCGAGACCGATATCGCATCGAGAGGCACGTGCCCCGGCATGTCGGTGTCCGCCAGTTCGCTGAGGAGGGTGATTGGGGTTCCTTCCTCCAGCAGCGGGAGGTAATCGTCGATCGTCAGGTAGAACGGCGTCACGATCAGCCCATCGACTCGTCCCCGTCGCGCAGCATTCAGGGCCGAACGTTCGATCTCGGGATCGCCATCGGTATTGAACGCCAGCACATCGTATCCACGGGTTTGCGCCACGTCCTGCACCCCACGCACGAATTCCGGGTAGTAGGGGTTGGTGATATCGGGAATGATCGCCGCGATCATGTGCGTCTTTCGAGAACGCAGGCTCCGGGCAGCGGTGTTCGGAATATATCCAAGCGCTGCGATCGCGGTGTGCACGCGCCGCCGGGTTTCCGGCAGGATCGACACATTCTTGGTGTCGTTGAGCACGTAGGAAACGACGGCTTGCGAGACGTTGGCTGCCCGTGCGACATCGAGTTGGGTTGGCCGCCGACGCAGAGCATTCATAGAGGACAGCTTTCAAACATTCGAGGAATCGCCCACCAGCGTTAGGTGATTCGTATAACTGATACGTATCATTCTCCCAAACTCCTCGAAATCACGCAATGGCAGCCGCGCCGGGCTGCTTGGACGAATGTCCCACATCTGAAGCCATGGCTTTTGGTAGTGGCAGGGCAGCCGCGTCGAGCAGCCGCGTCGGGCAGCCGCGTCGGGCAGCCGCGTCGGGCAGCCGCACCGGAGAAATCACCACATCTCGGGAGGCTCGTGATGGGGCAGGTCGGGACACGACGTGGCAGAACACCGAACGGGCGGTCCCTATTGGGACCACCCGTTCTAGCCGTCGTGTTTCGACTCGGCTCTGTGCCCAGGTGGCATGTCGATGGTGCCCGAGGAGGAATCACGCATTGGCGTCGGGTTCGTTTGCCCGGATCAGCGTCTCATCCAGCACATCCACATCGCAGGGGAATCAGCTTGCACTTGCCAGGGCAGTGTCGGCCGCCAAGGCGGCATATCGTTCCGCGTACACTCCTCGCGTCCGCTCCGGTACCAGCGCGCAAATCGCCAGCATGGCGATATCCGCTGCATCGACGTCGCTCAGGCCAAGAAATGTGCCAGCGGCGAGTGGGGCACCGAACCGGATGGTCATGTGTCCATCCTTCTCGAACACCCCCACCGGAACGACAGGAACGTGCCTTCGATCGAAGCAGGCCAGCACGCGTCCCGCGCCGCGCGGTGGCTGGATCAGCGTCTCGAACCCGCCTGCCTCTGGATGCACCGCGATGCACTCGTCCCGGTCCAGGGCATTGAAGATCTCATGCAGCGCACTCGCACTGCGAGGCCTCTGAAAATCGTGATTCGGCAGATCGTGCGCTGGCATGCGAATGATCCCGTAGACGTTTCCGAAACCCTTAAGCACCCATCCGAGATACTTTGGGGAGACGTGAAAAGGTCCGATATAGCAGTCCGCCCAGGTGTCGGTCATCACCCAGTGAAGGTTTGAAACCGCGGACCGGCTGCGCGTCCTCGCAATTTCGGCGGACATCGCGATTGCACTCCAACCCACCCACACCGCATCTTTTCGCTCGTAGTGGTTCGGAATCAGCACAAACGGACCCTTGGCCGGCAGGTTTTCCATATCGACAATCAGGGGCGAGATCGATTGTTGCTTTACGAGCGTCGTCGTGTCTTGCCAGATGTTTCGCTGTTGCTTGAAGATCGCAGCCCAGATCGCCTTCAGGATCATCGGCAACGGCAAGTCGTACGACGGTTGACGTGTGACTGGAGAATCCGTCAACGTCGGCTCTCGGAATATGCGTCGAATGCGTTTCACAGGTAGTCCTCCATGTGACGCCTTTCCCCCACGCGAGGGCCCGACGCCTTGATCTCACTCATAACGATAATAGCCGTCCATATCGGATAAAAAAAGGCATGCTACCGGTAAATATTTTTAGCGGACATTCGTCAGCGCGACTCCGTGGCACATCGACTCTATGGTGTCACCATCGTAGAGGCCAGTTTTGTTCTGGCAATGGGATTCGTTCCCCGCTGGGCTAGCGTACACGCGTCTCCTTGTTTCCTTCTGCGACGCAGTGTGCAGCCTGTTTTTGAGATGGCCCGGGTTGAATCGATGGCCGTGTCACACCTTGAGCGTCTCCTTTGTCACGTCTCGAATCTCCCTGAAAAGCCGATCTCATCCCATGAAGAGAGCCTGGTGTCATTCTTCGAATTCGGAGACGAAATCTGGCGCTTGACACGATGTCGAAATCTTCTACCATGAAACGGTGTTCCACGAATCGCGCAGCCACCCGGCGTATCTCGTCATGAGATGCCAGATTCGGGGACGTTCAAACATGCTGAATGTGATTCCAATGTGATCTGTCGTGGGCAAGCGACGCGATCGAGGTACGGGGAGTTAGACATCGTGACAGTACAACCAGACGTCGCGCCTGCCCAGACTATCGATCTCGATCGGGAGCGGGAACTCTTCGATGGATTGTCCCAGGATATCTACACCGCGGTTGTCTCCGATGTCCTTGATGGCCTCGGCTATTTCAATCAGGCCATGACGCACGATGTCCGTCCGACGTGGTCGGGCGCCACGGTCGTCGGTCGCGCCCATACCGTCCTTTCGAGCGACGTCTACACGCCACCGACCGATCGCTACGAGATGGAAATCCAGGCGATCGACAGCGTGCCAGCAAATTACGTCGTGGTCGCGGCGACCAATAAATCAACCAGAACCTGCTTGTGGGGTGAATTGCTTTCCACGGCAACGCGTGCTCGTGGAGGGCGCGGCGCGATTCTCGATGGGCACACGCGCGATGTTGGCAAGATCGAGCAGATGGGCTTTCCCGTCTTCGCGACCGGCATGCGTCCGGTTGATTCCAATGGTCGTGGCGCCATCATCAGGTATGGCGACCCGATTATCTGTGGTGGAGTTTTGGTCAACGAGGGCGATATCGTGATTGCGGATATCGACGGGGTCGTTGTCATCCCGCGTGCCGTCGAACAGGAAGCGATCTCCCTTGCCCGTGCCAAAGCGTCAACCGAGAACGAGATGCGGGATTGGCTCGCTCAGGGTAAAACGCTTCGCGAGGCGTTCGATCATTTCGGAATCCTCTGATTCTGATCTACGCGCCCAGCCCGATTGGACGACGAGTGACCCTGACGTCCTGCCGCGGAGGAATCGACCTCGGGAACCATCATGGAGTTCGAACAGCCTCAACAGATGGAAACCCTACATTCAGACGATCCGCAGCGCCGCCACCGAGATATCGATCCGGCTCGGCTGGACACCGCAGACCGCCATCGAATAGCTCTCGTCACCCGTCTCCGAATCGCGACAGCCTTGCCGTCGCGTCGAGCAGCCGCGTCGAGCCATCATCTTACGCCGGCCGATCATCAGAGGTCGTTGTCGTCTCGCATCCCTGGCGCGCCTCATGCAATGTGGGATACAGGCTCTACAACGCCCCTCGAAAGGACATTCATGACCTCGAACTTCCCGACCGCCCCGATTGAAACCCTCGATCGCGGACCGAACGTCATCGCTCGTTCAACCGTCGTCAACGTCCCGGCGTCGGAGATCTTCGTTCGCCTCCAGGATCCTCGTCGCCATACCGAGCTCGATGGTTCGGGCACCGTCAAGGACGGCGTTGAAGGTCCCGAGCACCTCGCCGCCGGTGACACATTTACGGTGGCCATGAAGATGTTTGGCATGCCCTACAAGATCAAGAGTCAGGTTATCGCCTTCGAGCAGGATCGCCTTATCGAGTGGAGACATCCCGCCGGCCACACATGGCGGTGGGAACTCGAACCGGTCTCCGATACCCGAACGCGCGTCACCGAAACCTGGAATTACGAAGATTCGAAGAGCGCTTGGGCGCTGAAGCTGATCGGGCAGGACAAGCGCAACACCAAGGGTATCGAGGCCACCCTCGCCAAGCTCCAGTCCGGTTTCACGACCGCTACCTGATCGGCTTTCGGCGAGATCCCGCAAGCCACGCTGACATCGTGCGTCCCTTGTCCTGTCAGCCTGCCAATGCCTCCCGTAGGGGCGATTCCCGTGATCGCATTGGTGCACGCCTTGTGTATCCGGTGCACGACCCCGTCCCGAGTCCTACCACTTCGTCTTCGCCGGCTGCAGAGGGGACGATGCAAGGTCGTTGATCTTCGGCTTGTGCACGATCGCTTCTCCGCCGCCCCCCTTGCAACCTCCAATCCTGACCTACCAATTCGTCATCGACGCCGTGAAGAGCTCCCGATATGCGTCCTCGTCTGCGGGGCGTGGTGAAAGCTGCGTGATTCGCGATTGCGGCAACGCCCCCTTCACGAGCGTAGGCAGATCGGTCATCGTGATGCCGACGCCGTTCAACCCGTTCGGCATCTCGACCTGCTTCATCAGCGCAATCAGTACCCCGGCAAGCAGGTCGCCACCATCTGCCGCCGTTGCTCCGCGCGTATCGATCCCAAGCAGACGGGCCGCCTCCAGATGCCGCTCCGGATTGGCCCCCGCCGTCCATCGGAAAACTGCCGGCGCCGTCAGGATCACCGAGATCCCGTGCGGCACGATCGCATGGTCGTTCGGATATCCATCCGGCACGTAATTCCGCGCCAGCGCCGAGATCGGATACGACATCGCGTGCGGCAGATGGACTCCCGCGTTGCCGAATCCGATTCCCGCCGCCGTCGAGGCCAGCATCATGTTCGTGCGCGCTTCGTCATCATCGGCATCGGCGACCGCCCGCACCAGATACGCGGCGCACAGTTCGATCGCCCGCGCCGACCAGATGTCGGAGAGCGGATTCGCGCCCTGGTAAACGGTCCGCTTGAGGGGATCCTCCGGCGCTTCACGCGTATCGAACGATCTGGCCGTGAACGATTCGAGCGCATGGCTAAGAACATCGAGACCGGACGCCGCGGCAACCATCGGCGGCATCGTTCGCGTGTTGTCCGGGTCGATGATGCCGAGCGATGGACGCAGGTGCCGATGCGCGATCGCCGTTTTCACATGGGCGCTGTGCAGGTCGAAGATCGCATTGCCCGTGGTCTCGCTCCCCGTGCCGGCTGTCGTTGGAATCGCGACGTGCGGCTTGAGCGGACCCGGCACCTGCCGCCCCTCGCCCAGAGGCGGGTAGACGTACGCCATGAAGTCGGCGGAGTGTGTCGAGTAGAGGTTGGCGACCTTGGCGGTATCGATCGTCGATCCACCACCGACGGAGACGAAGCCATCGTAATTTCCCGCCACCGCTATATCGATCGCCTCTTTCCAGGAGGCGTCCGTCGGTTCGACGCGGACCCGGTCGAAGATGTCGAACTCAACCCCGGCGCCCGTCAGAGATGTCTTGGCGTTTGCGACGGCCGGCAGCAGGGCCATCCTCGGATCGGTGACGAGCAGGACGCGGTGGCATCCAAGCGCCTTCACGCGCGGCCCTACCTCCCTCGTCGCGCCGGGTCCGAAGATCACCGATGATGCATCCGTCGAGAAAACCGTTTCCAGTGTCATCGTCTCATCTCCCTGGGCAGGTGCGGATTGGCGGCCCGTGAGGTTTGTTCCTGGGCGGATCGTCTGTGCCAGCAGTGTACGCGTCGGGCGGTGTGCGTCAATGGGACCATGTTGCATGGTTTGCGCGATGCGATTTAATCGGCCTGTGATTAAATGAGATTATCTCGTCGTTGTGGGGTTTTCAGGGGTGGATTAAATCGCATACCAGTGGTTTGGGGTGCGATTTAATCAGTGGTTATGTCGTGTAGTGGGGAAAGGAGGGGCGAACATGGAGTTCGCCCGTACGGGAGATCGGCCTGTGGGCCGATTGTGCTGCGCCCCGAGATATCCTTCGACAAGCTCGTCCGCGCTGCGTGATGTAGCTACCAGGGCAGGCTGACGACTTGACCATCATTGCGTGGGGGCCAGTGGCCCAGCGAAACACGCGTGGCAGACCACCAGAGGCAGAAGCGGTCGACTGCGCTCGACATGACGACGCGGGGGTTGAGCGGGTTGGCGTCGCTGACAGAGATGTCTCGCCTACGCTCGACATGACGACGTGGGGGTTGAGATCAGGAGGCGCGGTATTCGGTCGTACGGCGTTTGGCGTTGGGGGCGGTGATTGAGCGAGCGGTGATGGCGTTGCGCTCGTGGAGGGTCTCGAGGGCAGCGGCAAGTTCGGTGCGGGTGGGACGTCCGGTGAGGTTGTAGATCTCGGTACGGGTGAGCCAACCATCGGAGGTGTCGACTTCGGCAAGGACGCGGGCGATGCGGTCTTCGAGGGTTGGTTTTGCGTCGGGGATGGGGGCGTGTTCGCCGAGGATACGTGCCTGACGATGGATATGAATGCGAAAGAACTCGCCAAGGGTGACGGCGTGGGTCATGGTCGCGGCGGAGAGCGGGTTGCCGGCGTCGTCCGGATGCCAGAGCAGATGGAGGACGAGAGCAAGGCGAGCGACGTGGGCGGGGAGCTTCTGATAGAAGCCGCGAACGTAGGCGGGGGCGGCGTGCATGCGGTCGACGTTCTCGTTGTACCAGTGCGCCCAGACGGCACCGGCGTCACGATCGCGGGTGATGCAGAGGCCATCCGGGTAACGATCGCGCAGGGTGTGAAGAATCTGGAGAAGATCGGCGATGCCCTCGATATCGGGGAGGTCGTGGCGGGCGTTGCCGGACTCGTTCCAGTAATAGACGAGGGGATTGCAAACGACGGGCAGGAAGCGCTCGATGAAGCCGTCCTCGTCGCGTGAGCGAAGTCTGGTAACGACGCGGTGCTGGATGCCGCCGACGATGCAGACGACAGGTGCGCGGATGATGGTCTGATTGGCTTTCCTGTGATCGATCGGCATGAGAGGTTGGTGATTCCAGAGGGAGAGATATTTCTGGCGGTCGTCTCCGCGGTGGTTGCGATGCTGATTCATGGCGCGGACGATGCCGACGAGTTCGTCACGGAGGATGGCGATGCCGGGAGCCGTGCGGAGGGTGTCGACGATGGCCTCCATGGTGGCGTCGGTAGTGATGAGGGGAGTGTGCATGGAGGCTGGGCCAACATGGAATCCGGCGCGCTGCTGACCCGTACGATCGCGTTCATCGGACAGGAGTTTGCCCGAGATCCGTTCGTGGAGGCGATCGAAGGGAAGGCGGGCGGCGGCGAGGGCGGGAGATTTGCCAGCGCCGGTGGGGGCGACGAGCGAGACCCAGAGGACTGGGCGTTCGATCCAGCCCTGACCCACTTCGATGGATGCCTGGTTGCCGATGGCGGCGCCGACGAGGGCGAGAAAGGGGGCGGCGATGAGCTCGCGGCGAGCTCTCGCGGATGCGGCACTGCGTTCGACAAAGGCCCGGACGTCTGGAGGAAGGGTTTCGAGCGGGAAGGGAGGCATGGCCTCGAAGATGGGTACGGGTTTTGGCGCGAGTGGCGTGGTATTCACGGCCGGGAAGGAGAGGAGCCTAAAGAGGGACGAGAGATCCTTCGAGTCCTGAGGCTGATCACCGCTCATTTTGCATGCTCCTGAATGAGAACACATGTTCTATATATGGAGATTGTAGCAGAGATGGGGCGGTTTAGGGGGAGCCGGGAGGGGTCGACATAGAGTCGACCCGTACGGAGGAGCGGATTGCGCTCGATGTCGTCGTGTCTCATCTTGCTTCACCATCTCCGCCCGTCATGTGCCAAAATAGCCCTATAAGGTATGAGGAAGGCTCTGCGAGCAACGCAGCGATGGGAACCGGCGCAAAATGGGCCCAAGCGGTTGCGAACGGGACGTTTCGCCGAGAACCCGGCAGACTGGAAGAGTCGATCAGAACACACGTCGCGGCACGCTCACGAGGCATAAAACGGAGATCGGATGCATGAATCCACATATTGCGCACCACCGGGATGCGATCCTCGCTCTCTGCCGGGAATACGGTGTGGCACGTCTGGAACTTTTCGGCTCTGCTGCCACCGATGCGTTCGACCCTGACCGTTCCGATGTCGACTTCCTCGTCGAATATCCCCCGGATTATGACTATGGGTCATGGTTGTCGCGCTTCCAGGAGTTGGAACAGGCACTGGCCGGATTACTCGGGCGGGATGTCGATCTGGTAATGGTCTCAGCGCTCAAGAACCGCTGGTTCGATCGCGAAGCTGCCAAGACACGAACGGTGATCTACGATGCATCCCAAATCTCCGAAGTTGCTTGACGACGTGCTGCGTTCGTGTCAGTTCATCTCAGAGGATGCGGCGGGTGTCACGTTGGACGCCTACCTTCACGACCGGCGTATGCGACAGGCCGCGAACACGGCAAGGCGGGTCAACACGGGTTCGCAGCGCGGCGGCACCCCTACGAGAATGATTGCCTAGGGACGAACATGGAGTCCACCCCTACGAAGGGACGGGAGCCAGGCGAAACCCTTGATGGTGGCGGATGGAGAGATGGCCACATCTCGTTCGTTCTTGCGGTCGGCGACGGCAATCACGCGGCTGCCAGCGTGTGCCTGGAACGCATGGAGATGAGATCTCCCATGCCCCAAGCCGACAACACCCACCCCACCCCACCCCACCCCAATCCGACTCCCACGTCCGGAATGCAGGTCAATCTTATGTTTCATAACCATCCTTTTAGTGCCCGTCTTTAGTGCCCGTCAAGATATGAAACATCATTTCATTGGAGAAAGAGGCCTATCTATTCTATGTCAAAAGGTGACTGTGATAGATAGCAGTTCAACTCGATTACGTAGGAGCATGCCGTTGAATATGCACGTCGATCGGGCGATTCGCACGAGATATACCTGATGTGGGAAAGTGTCGACCAGGGGTTGAAGCGAACGTTGCTTACCGGAGATTTAGTCTCATGTTCATGTCGGTTTAAACATCTGTCTGGAATGGACCGGTAGGCTCGAAGAGTCACTCGCGAACATCGGTCCCGCCGCCATGGCATTTGCCGCGACAGGCTTGCGCCCGATTCGAGTCCATTTACCAAGGGAGAGAGCATCGTGAACCGCACAGATTTCGAGCAGCTTCTCAGCCGCCGCACGTCACGCCGCCGCGCACTGCAGGCCGGTGCCATTGGCAGCGGCATCATCGGGGTCAGCTTCGCCGGCGCACCGACGCGCTCGTACGCGATCCAGGCCACCCCCGCGGGAACCCCGGTCGCCACTCCTGTCGACCTCAAGACGCGCCCTTCCGTCCAGTTCGGCGCCTATCCCTTCCAATTAGGCGTTGCTTCCGGCGATCCCCAACCAACCGGTGTCGTGCTCTGGACTCGCCTCGCACCCGCCCCGATCGATGGCGGCGGGATGGACCCGCTTCCCTATGAACTGACGTGGGAGATCGCAAAGGACCGCAACTTCTCGACCGTCCTCCAGACCGGCATGGCGGTCGCCGATCCGAATCTCGCGCATTCGGTTCACGTCGATGTCACCGGTCTCGAACCCGCTACCGACTATTTCTACCGCTTCATGGCCGGCAATGAGGTGAGTCAAACCGGCCGTACCAAGACTGCTCCGGCCAGGGGCCAGGCGATCGACGCCTTGAACTTCGCGTTCGTCTCCTGCTCCAACTACGAGCATGGCTACTTCATCGCCTATCGTGACATCGCCCGTCAGAATTTCGATGTCGTCCTTCACCTTGGAGACTACATCTACGAATACGCCGCCAACGACTACAACGTCCGCGAACCGGAGAATATCCGCCTCGCCGAAGGCGGCGAAACGCTCACGCTGGATCTCTATCGCAATCGCTACGCGCTCTATCACACCGACGCCGACTTGCAGGCAGCCCATCAATCCGCTCCCTTTGTCGTCACATGGGACGATCACGAGGTCGACAACAATTACGCCGACGACATCTCCGAGCACGAAGACCCGCTCGACGAGTTCCTCCAGCGACGCGCGGACGCGTATCAGGCCTATTACGAGCACATGCCGTTGCGTCCATCCTCGCTGCCTGTTGGCCCGGACATGCAGCTCTATCGTCACCTTCCCTACGGCGACCTGCTCGACTTCAGTGTGCTGGACACCCGTCAATATCGAACCGACCATCCGGCGGGCGACGGTGTCTTCCCCCGGACTCCCAACTCGACCAGCCCGTTGACCTCGATCACCGGTCCCGCCCAGGAGCAGTGGTTGCTTCAGAACCTCGATCGTTCGACCTCCACCTGGAACGTTCTGGCACAGCAGGTCATCATGGCCGAGACCTACTCGATCGTCGCCGAGGGCGAAGCCCAGGAGTATTACACCGACTCCTGGAGCGGTTATCCGAGCTCCCGCGAACGCATCCTCGGGCATATTCAGGAAGCGGGGATCAGCAACCCGATTGTCCTCACCGGCGATATTCACACCGCCTGGGCGGCAGATCTCAAGGCCAATTTCGATGATGCCAAATCGGCCACGATCGGCACCGAATACGTCTGCACGTCGATCACGGCGGGCGGTACCGAGCCATCCAACTTCGGGCAGGAATATCGTGACACCTTCGACTACATCAAGTTCTTCGATGGTCGGCATGGTGGTTACACCGCCGTCAACCTGACCGCCGACGCGTGGACCAGCGATTTCTATACGGTCGACAACATGGACGATATCAACTCGGGCACGAAGAAGATCGCCACCTTCGTCACTGAAGCGGGCAACCCGGGAGCGCAAGAGGCGTAGTCGTTTCCCGGATTCGACCTCTCGATACCCGGCGGTGCCTGGAACGCGCCACGCATACCTCCATGCAAACCTCTCCGTACGTGACCGGAGACACCGCGATGCTCCGCTGCATCGCGGTGTCTCCGGCTTGTGTGACCTCGTCATTCAGAGTGCAGCGATGACCCCCCTCGCTTCGCGCACTTTTTCATCACACGTCGTAGGGGCGAACCCCGTGTTCGCCCGCACCATATCGCACCACAGTGCCTCCATCTTGTGCATGCCCCTCCTATCACCAACCGAATATCGGAATGTATCGATCGACCTGCCGAATGCCCGGCAGGTCGATGCCCTTGTGCATCCAATTTCAATCGTGTAACGTGGCTCGTGGGTCACTCGTGTTCATATTCGGTCTTCATCTGTCCGAACCGAAGGTTCGATCTGGCAACGGTTGTGTTGCGCCATGCCTTTCCCGAGGACGTCTCACGACGTCGATCGAGCTGCGTTCGCTGAGGTTTTCTCTGAGTGTCGATCAGGATTCTCGTCCGCTTCTCCAGGGTCCCTATCTCACAGATGGTTCGTTGCACGTGCTCAGGAGATACGCATGCGTCGCAGAGTTTCATTGATGTTCGTTACGGCAGCTTTGCTGGCCAGTCTGGCAGGAAACGCCCCCGGTGTGTTCGGGGCCGCCTCCCAGGCAACGCCCGTCGCCACACCCGGCCCGGGTTCGGTCGAGGTCGTCGCTCATGGGCTGACAAATCCCCGCGGGATCACGTGGGGTGCTGATGGCACGCTGTTCGTCGCCCTCTCAGGCGTTGGTGGTGACCATGCCGGGACCATCAAGGCGCCGGTCGTGCAGGTTGTCGGCACCCTCTATGGCGGCAAGACCGCCAGTGTCGTCAAGGTCGAGGCTGCCTGCCCGGTGATCATCGCCCCCAACCTTCCATCGACCCGCGATGAAGGTGGTGTCACCGTCGGCGCGGCCGCAGTGACCATCCTCGGCGATCAGATGTATGTGCTGATCGGCGGCGGCGGTATTGTCCACGGCAATCCGGACACCCCGAATGGCGTGTACCGGATCGACGCCGACGGCTCCGCCACGCTCGTCGCCGATATCAGCGCCTTCATCCGCGCCAATCCCGTTGCCAAGCCAGGTGGAGAGCAGGACTACAGCCCGGAAGGCGATCCGTTCGGCATGATTGCCGATCCCGCCACCGGCGTCCTGTGGGTGACAGAATCCAACAGCGGCCAGTTGCTCAAGGTGGAACTCGACGGCACGATCACCCGTGTTGCCGATTTCTCGATCGACAACTCCGTCCCTACCGCCATCACCCTTGCCCCGGACGGCGGCGTCTACGTCGGCTTCCTGACCTCCGTCCCCTTCGTCGATGGCTTCTCGAAGGTCGTCAAGGTGACGCCGGATGGCACCGTTACCGACGTCTGGACCGGTCTCACCATGCTTTCCGCCATCAGCATCGGCCCCGATGGCTCACTTTACGCGCTTGAAATGTCCACCGGCAACAAGCCCAAGCCACCGTTCCTGAACTTCGAGTCAGGGAAGGTCCTGAAGCAGACCGGTCCAGACTCGTCCGTTGAGATCGCCACCGGCCTGCCACTCCCAACCGAGATGCAGTTCGGACCGGACGGCCTCCTGTACCTCGTCTACCCTGGCATCGCGGCAGCCGCCGGTGAAGGCACCATCGTCCGTTTCGCACCTGATGCCGAACACGTCACGACGCTCGCCGATCTCGGGGCGACTCCCGCCACCTGCGCCGGTACTGCAACGCCGGTATCCGCCGCCACACCAGTTCAGCCACCATTCACTCCATCGACATCGTCGACTCCCGCGGCCACTCCCGCCGCCTAGTCGAGCGCGCTGAGGTCATCTCACACACTTTGCAGGGTGGACCTCGTGTTCACCCTGCAAGGCGGCTGCAAGATCTTGTATGGGCTGGACTTGTGTCCGCTCACCACGCACCTTCACATCGAAATGTCTCGGGCCCCGGCTTTCGCGCTCGTCATTCAGACAGAGCACAGCGATGAACCTCCGCTCGAAGCGCTCGGCAGCATAAGCTGCCGCAGAACGTCGTCGTCGCTCCGAAGGATGGAACAGATCGCCCATCGAGTTCCGCCGCCCTACCTACGCGGAGTTGAGCCTTGCAAAACCTCGCGTTTTCGAACGGGAGGACCACGTGTCTCTCCATGTCTTCGCCCGGCGCGAAGATGGCGAACGCATCATGCAGGCTCTCCGCATCGACCTCAACAAAATCTCTGAGACCCCTCAGCTGCATCTCGCTGGATACGCTCTGAAAACCGCCATGTTCTGTCAGAAAGGACCTCGCATGACCACGATCACGACCACTCCCCGTCTCGACCGTCTTGCCAGCGCCAATCTCATTACCCGCCGCCACGCCATCGTCATGCTCGCGACCGCCCCCCTCGCCATCACCCTCACGTCGGGAACCGCCGCCGCCCAGGATGCGACCGCCTCACCAGAAGTTTCACGGGAAGCTTCACCGGGCGCAAGCCTCCCTTCCTATCAGGAATTCACCATCAAGGCGACCGATACCGGTTTCGAGGTGTCGGCCACGGTTCCTGCCGGCCGATCCCTGATCACCTTCGAGAACCTCAGCAAGGTGGGCGTCGGGCTCATGTTCTGGACGCTTGCGGACGGCACAACGGTCGATAGCCTCAAGACCGAATTGCCTCCTCGTCAGCCTGGCAGTGTCGGCGCTGCTCCCGCCGCGTTCTACACCGCCGATCTTCCTGGCGCTCCCGGCTATGCCGAAGCTGGCAACACGACGCAGGCCGTCATCGACCTGCCTGCCGGAAACTACGCGATCGTCACCGAGGAAGGCGCGTGGCCAACCCCGTTCACCGCCGTCGCGCCCGACGCGTCCGGCGCCACGCCGGAGACCCTTCCTGACCCGGTCGCGGATGTCGACGTCCAACTCGTCGACTTCGCTTTCGGCGGAATCCCGACCACCGCCTCCGCTGGCAAGCACATCTGGAAAGCGACGAACAACGCCGCCGAGCCGCATCAGCTGATCGTCGGCAAGGTGCCCGATGGCTTGACCCTCGACGAGGTACTGGAGGGGTTCATTCCGCCGAAAGATGGCACACCCGATCCCAGGCGCATGACCCGCGCGGACTTCGTCGCGCTCGGTGGCATCGAGATCATGTCGGGCGGCCACTCGGCGTGGGCGCTGCTCGACTTCGTGCCCGGCACCTACGCCGTCGTCTGCCTCGTTCCCGACAAGTCCGGCATGCTCCACGTCCAGATGGGCATGGCCGCCGTCTTCGAGGTCACCGCCTGACACGTCGCCGGGATGGCCTTGCTATCCCGTCCGGACGGACTCGTGTCCGCCCGCTGACGCCCTGGCCCTGCCGCGACATCGCCATGCTCGCCTCCGCCACCCGCCCGTCATTCAGCGCGCTCGACCACCGCGCTCGACAGCGGCGGCACGAGAATGCCTCAAACATTGCGAACTGCGCACTGGTTCATTAAGATACATACTTGGGTCCCCATGTACATATGTCACCGGTACGTCGTCCGTCCGGCGGTCGATCTGCCCGGCAGACAGTGGTCGAAGCCGAGTCTCTCGCGCAGAGAGAAGTCGTACGCATGCTCGTCAGCGCAGGCGAGACGTCGCGGTGTGCAGCTCATGCGGAATCTGAGGATCGGTTCGGGCGTTTCAATCTTCAGCAATGGGAGAGGGGGCATGGGACGTTCTGAGACTCGATCGCCAGGCACCACCCTGGAGAGTGATTTCTCAGTTCGATGGTTCAGCCACCGAACGTGTCGAATCGTCATCGGACGACATCGCTCTGCTCGTGCAACGATCCATCGAGACGGCAGACCAGCCCGGCCCATCGTCACCGCACCCACGTCTGCGCATCTATCTGGAAGCCGGTTCGCATCGGTTATCGCCAGCACACCTGGCAGGAGAGAGCATCATGGAAGCCCAGCGATTCGATAACCTCACGAAATCCTTTGCCTCGAGCATCTCCCGCCGCTCGGCCCTCCGCCGTACCGGCGTTGGCCTGGCCGCGACCATGCTGGCAGCGGTCGGATTGCGCGGCGCGTCCGCCCGCCAGGCCAAAATCAGGATGTACACCGTCATCCGCAAGTACACCCTCTCCGGTTCCTCCGATTCCGCCCAGCAAGAACTCACCAGCGGGTTCCTGCCGCTGATTCGCCAGGCGGCTGGCTACATGGAGTACTCGGTCGTCGTCTCCGCCGATAACACGCTCACCACCATCGCGGTCTTCCAGAGCGAAGCCCTGTATCAGGAGGCCGCCCAGTACGAATCGAACTGGGTGCAGCAGAATCTCGCGTCATTGCTCCCGGCGCCGGCCACCGAGACCAAGGGCAACACCGTCATCTTCGACATCAACACCGACCAGGTGTGCGGCTCCGGCCCCGCCCCAACCGTTCAACCGACGGTCCAGCCGACGATACCTGCAACCGCGACCGCGACCGCTCCGTGCACCGGCATCGGATGCGCGTGCAATGGTGGCGTCCAGAACGCCTGTGATGCTGGGCTCGTCTGCTGCCAGAGTCAGATGGGCGGCGGGTCGATCCCGGGCGGCGCGGGCATGTGTGCCGCCGCCGACGCCTGTGGCGATGGCAGCGCAACACCGGTCACGTAGTCTCGCTGGCGATCGCCTGAGACCGCTCGTCCTCCTTTATCATGACCGCGTAGGGGCGAACCCCGTGTTCGCCCTTTCCCCTTCCTCATTCAGAGCGCACCTGCTTCACCCAACCTTTCGCCGTTCGTCCTCCTTTATCGTCATTTCCGCAGCGCGGCGGGCAGCGCACCGGAGCTTGTCGAGAACTCTCGCGTCGTCACACTCTCATCCAACCCGCCTCGCCGTTTAACCCCCAACATCTGTCATTCAGAGCGCAGCGATGAACCCCCGCGCGAAGCGCTCCTCGCGGACCGTATCTCTTGCCCGTACCGTCTCCGCCGTGATGCACGGTTTGTGTTGCCCGAGCCTCATCGTCATCCCCGCCCCCCGCCTTGCCCTGATCCCTCTCGGTCGCTATCATGGCAACACGTGGAACAATCCGGACCCCGCCGAAGAAGGCCGATCGCTCATGCCCGTGCACCAATCCGAAGCCTTCTCCCGCATCCTCATCGACAAGGCGCTTGCGGCGAGCGGCTGGAATCTGGAGAACCCGCATCAGGTTCGATTCGAATACCAGAACAACACAGGCCGCGCCGATTACCTCCTGCTCGATAAGCACGGCAAGACGATGTGCGTCCTTGAGGCCAAGCGTCAGGATCTCGACCCCTACGATGCCAGGGAGCAGGCCCGTGGCTACGCGGACAATCTCAACGCGCCCTTCATCATCCTCTCCAACGGCACTGACCACTGGTTCTGGAATTACGCGCGCGCCGATCGGAGCGACGCCTACCGCATCGAGCGCTTTCCCTCACCGGAAGACCTCGATCGCCTTCGGCTGAAGAACCTCCAGCCCCCGCGGCCGCTCGGCACCGAGATCGTCCGTGCGAATTACCTCCACGCGATCCGTCCCGATATCACCATGCGCACCTACCAGATCGACGCCATGGATGCGATCGCTCACGGTTTCGACGACGACTCCCGCCGCAGGTTTCTGCTGGAGATGGCGACCGGCACCGGCAAGACGCTCCTCTGCGCCGCGCTCATCCGCCGCTTCCTCAAGACTCGCAACGCCGAGCGTGTCCTCTTCATCGTCGATCGCATCGAGCTCGCGAAGCAGACGATGGAGGATTTCAACACGGTCCTCAGCGAGTACATGCCGGTTGTCTATAAGGAAGCCCGCCGCAAGGGCACGCTCCTCGGTTCGTCGGTCGTTGTCGCCACCATCCAGTCGCTGATGATGGATCGCCGCTACCGCCAGGAGTTCACGCCCTTCTATTTCGACCTCGTCATCAACGACGAGGCGCATCGCTCGATCTACGGCGACGCTCGCGAGGCGGTCCAGTTCTTCCAGGCAACCCGCATCGGTCTCACCGCGACCCCCAAGGCCTATCTCCGCAACGTCGATCTCGTCAGGCTCTCGACCGAGGATCCGAAGGCGCTCGAAGCCCGCCAGTTGCGCGATACCTACGCTTACTTCGGCTGCGAACCCGGTCAACCGACCTTTCGCTACGACATCATCGACGCGGTCAAGGACCCGGAAGGACCCTTCCTCTGCCTCCCCAGGATCATCGACTGCCGCTCGGAGATCACGACCGAGGCGCTCGCCAAGGCTGGCTGGACGGTCACGATCAACGAGCAGGAGGAGACCTACAAGGTCCGCGATCTCGAGCGCAAGGTCTTCACGCCGGAACGCAACCGCGTGATGTGCCAGGCGTTCATCAGGGAGGCGCAGCGCGATCCCGAGGGCAAAATCGGCAAGTCCCTCGTCTTCGCGGTCAACCAGCGTCACGCGACCGAGATCACGAAGACGCTCAACGCCCTCCAGCCGAATCTCGCGGTCACGATCACCTCCCGCGTCGAGGATGCCTCCTCGATCGCCAAGGAGTTTCGCGACGGCAAGCGTCAGGAGCGCGTCGCGGTCTCCGTCGATATGCTCTCGACCGGCTACAACTGTCGCGATCTGCTCAATGTCGTGCTGATGCGCCCGATCTTCTCCCCCACCGAGTACATCCAGATCAAGGGACGCGGCACCCGCCTCTACACCTTCCATGTCGGCAACACCGAATACAAAAAGGAACGCTTCTTCCTGCTCGATTTCTGCGCGGTCGCCGAATATTTCGAGGAGACCTACGACTACACGGTGCCGCTCAAGATCCCGAAGCCGCGTCCCGCGAAACCGTCCGGCTCCTCCGTCGAATACGAGATCAGGGAAGATCCGGCCGACTACGACACCGGGTCCGATGAGGAGAAGGAGGCCGCCAGGCGGGAGATTCCAGTCTGGGAGGGCGTGGACCGCATCGCCACCCAGGAGATTCGCATCGTCGGCCCAGACGGCGAGAAGGTCGACATCATGACCTTTCGCGGCTCGTTCGAGCGCGATCTCAAGGCCTTCGCCGGGGAGAACGCCGACCTCGCCGAGGCCGTCGAGCAGGAGGATGACGACGCGGTCGAGACGATTCTTCAGGAGCGCTTCATGAATCGACCGGAGAACTATTACTCTCCGGACAAGTTGGTCGTCTCCTATGGGGTCCCGGCGTCGACGTCGGCCTTCGCCTACAATGCGCTCGGCAAGAAGACCCTTCCGTCGAAGAACGAGGTCATCACCGATACCGTCGATTCGATCGCGGCCCAGTTCAATCTCCGCTACACCGAGCAGAAGTGGCTGCAGGCCACCGCCTCGCTCGTCAGCGACGATCCCGGCGCCCTCCAGGCATTCGAGGCCGGGGAGTATGGTGCTCTCTTCAATCGCAGCCAGTTCAGACGTATTGGCAGCATTCCCGCCTTGTTGAAGTTCGCTGATCGCGAGCAGGTCTTCGAGACCCTGCGCCAGTCACCGCTTGTCCGCGCCACCCGCCAGGCATTCAGAATGGGAAACCCATGACATGTTCGTGACTCCGCCATGCGATGTGCTGAATCGCTTATCGAAAGCTGAGTCTGTTCGTAGGGGTCGACTTGGATGCGCCCATGATGGGGTTGAAGCAGAACCGATGCGCATCCTATGTCGACCCGCCGACGCATCGCGGCACATCGGCCCGCAGGCCGATATCTCCGGGACATTGTCGTCGTGAACCTTGATGACCTTGTACGGAAATACCCGTAGCCGCACCCTTCGCAGCTGCGGACGATGGGTGCCTTGCGGCACATCGGCCGCAGGCCGATAACCTGTCACCCCATCAACCCAACCCGCCACCGACTCAGAACAGGAAACCCATGACATGGTCGCAAGCACGACGGTAACCCCCTCCTCGGCACAGGAAGCCATCATCACCGAAACTACCGCCGCGGGCGGCTTCTTCTCGTCCGGCCTCCGTGCCAGGGTCGATCAGTGGATGAACATCCTCTGGGCGGGTGGCGTCAACAACCCTATGGATTCCATCGAGCAGTTGTCCTATCTGCTCTTCCTGCGCCTGCTCTCCGATCGCGACACCGAGAACGCCGCCATCCAGAAGAGCTACCAGCCGGTCTTTCGGGGCGACTGGTCGCGCTTCGCCTGGGGCAACTTCGTCACGCTCACCGGCGACGAGTTGTTCGACACCCTTCGTAACGCGATCGAGAACCTGCACGAGTTGCCCGGCCTCTCCCCGACCGGCAAGGAGCTCTTCCGCAATGCCAACCTCAAGATCTACGATCGACCGACCCTTCGCGCCGTTGTCCAGGGCATCAGCTCAGTCGAGCTGACGTCGAATGAGGGCTACGATCTCAAGGGCGACATGTATGAGTACCTGCTCAGCAAGCTCTCCCAGTCCGGCACCAACGGTCAGTTCCGCACCCCCCGCCACATCATCGAACTCATCGTCGATCTGGTCGATCCACAGCCGGATCAGCGTATCTGTGATCCCGCCTGCGGCACGGCGGGCTTTCTCGTCGGTGCCTACACGCACATCCTCCGTGAGCACACCAGACCCGCCGATCTCCGGCAGGGCGTGATCGACGGCGGCCAGCTCTCCACGAGGCAGTGGGACTTCCTCGCCAATCACGCCTTCTACGGGTCCGACAACGACGCCAACATGGTCAAGCTCGCGATCATGAATCTCTATCTCCATCAGCTCGACCAGGCCAAGATCGAGTACTTCAATCCGCTGACGATGAGTCGCGGCTCCTATCCCGGCGCCCGCTACGATGTCATCCTCGCCAATCCGCCCTTCGCCGGCCGCATCCAGAAGGAGAGCATCCTCGCCGACATCGATCTCGCCACCAGCAATACGGAACTGCTCTTCATGAAGTGGTTTCTTGACCATCTCACCGATACCGGTCGTGCCGGGGTGATCGTGCCCAACGGTGTGCTCTTCGGGTCCGGCAAGGCGCAGAAGAAGATCCGCGAGTTGCTGCTCACGACCTATGAATTGCAGGCGGTCGTCTCCCTCCCGTCCGGCGTCTTCAAGCCCTACTCCGGCGTCGGCACCGCCGCCCTCGTCTTCGAGGCGGGCAAGACCACCGATTCGGTCTGGTTCTACGACCTCACCGCCGACGGCTTCACCCTCGACGACAAACGCACGCCAACATCCACCAACGACATTCCCGATCTGCTCGCCAAGTGGCCGAACCGCGCCGAGGGGCCGAACAGCTACCGCGTCTCGATCGAGCAGATCAAGGGGAATGACTGGAGCCTTGCCGCCGGTCGTTACAGACCCGTCGAGACCACCGAAGTCCATCACGATAACCCCGCCGACATCCTCCGGGAAGTCATCGAGATCGAGAACGAGATTCTCCAGCGTGCCAACGCACTTCTCACACGGATCGATGGTCAACAATGACTCAGTGGCCAATGAGGTCGCTGGAAGATATCGCCACAGTCTTCGGTGGCGGCACCCCAGCAAGGGCGAGCGCTGCTTTTTGGGGAGGAGACATTCCATGGGTTACTCCGACTGATCTTCCTATGCCAGACGATGGAATATCCGCAGTATCTACAACGGCAGAGTGCATAACTTCTTTTGGTCTGGCGAACAGTTCTGCAACGCTCGTCCCTGCGGGAACGGTGCTTTTCTCGTCCCGCGCAACCATAGGCAAAGTTGCAGTAGCTGGCGTACCGGTCACGACGATTCAGGGATTTGCCAACTTTGCCCCAGGTCCAGATGTTCTTCCCCGTTACTTGGCCTACGCACTTTGGCATAGACGAAATGATATCGCGAGACTTTCAGGATCAACGACGTTCCGAGAAGTGAGCAGGGGTTCCCTGCGGAAGTACTGCCTTCCGGTCCCACCCATCCCCGAGCAAGAACGAATTGTCGCGCTCTTGGACGAAGCGGACGCCCTCCGCAAACTCCGCGCCCAAGCCGACAAGCGTACCGCCGACCTCATCCCTGCCCTCTTCCACGACATGTTCGGCGACCCCGAGCATACTCGCTTCCCGGTAACACAACTCGTGGAAACCGTAGATCCGGGCAGGCCTGTTACCTACGGAATTCTGAAGCCCGGTCCAAACATACCTTCCGGGATTCCATATATTCGAGTCGTAGACATCAAATTCGGGCGCTTGGATGCCAATAGACTCCAAAAGACCACTGACGAAATAGCCAGGAGTTATCGGCGCTCTTGCCTTACCCCGGGTGATATCCTCGTCACGATTCGCGGAACAGTGGGGCGCACGTGTATCATTCCGACAGAACTCGCTGGAGCGAACATCACTCAAGATACGGCGAGGATCGCTCCTATAGATAATATCGAAGCTATGTATCTGTATGAATTTTTGAATACACCTTGGGCACAAGGTTGGATGTCGCAGCATATGCTCGGGCAGGCGGTGAAAGGAATAAACCTGGGCGATTTGCGGAGGTTGCCTGTGCCCATACCTCCACTTGAAATGCAATCGACCTTTGCTCAAAAGGTGCAACACGCTCAACAACTAAAGAACTTGCAGCATGGTGCGATTCAACACACAGAGAATCTTCTTCATTCGGTTCTGAGTCATGCGTTCACTGGAGACCTTTAACATGTCCGTAAATGACGAACCGATTCGGCTTTCGAGAGATGATCTGCTTGGTCGCGATCATCTCGCGAAGTTAATGGCCGACGAAGTGCTCGCTATGGACGATTCCGAGGGCGCAGTCGTTGGCGTTGCGGGACCTTGGGGGTCAGGGAAGACTTCTTTGATCAATCTCGTCGAGAATCACTTGAATGAAGAAAGACGGGTTCGAACTGTCTGGTTTAATCCTTGGTTGTTTTCTGGAACCGGCGAGCTTGTTGAACGATTCTTCGAAGAACTATCTATACAACTTGGTTCGGGCCCAGGAAAGTTCTCCGAAGTGGCGAGCGCCATGGCGGATTATGGAAAAGTTCTCACACCTCTTCATAGGATTCCTGTGGCTGGAGGCTGGTTCAAAGCTGCCACGGAAGCTACAGGAATCGCTGATGAGTTTCTGACCGTTCGCAAAGGAGGGGTTCAAAAGCAACGCGCAAATCTTCGAACAAATCTAGAGGACTTGGACACAAAATTATTGATTGTGATCGACGATATCGATCGGTTGGACACTACGGAAATTAAGGATATCTTTAAGTTAGTCAGGCTTACCGCCAATTTTCCGAAAATTGTCTTTTTGCTGGCGTTTGATCGGGTTCTAGTCGAGCAAGCCCTGAGCGATAGCGGCATGCCCGGTCGCGCCTACTTAGAGAAGATAATTCAGGTTGTTCATGATATTCCCGAAGCACCCCAGTCAGTCATAGCAAAACATGTTCAAAACGGTCTAGAGACACTATTAAGCGAGAGAAATGTCGTTGGGCCCAGTGATAAGGATCAATGGTTCAAAACATACAAAGAGATCGTTTCGCCTCTGATTGCGACTATGCGCAATGCCAAACGCTATTTATCGTCTATACGCGCGACCGTATATGCGCTGGCGGCTGACATCGACATCTCTGATCTATTGACTATCGAAGCAATCCGTATCTTCATGCCAGATTTTTTATCAGCGATTTCTCGCAACTCCTCCGAGCTGACCTCATCTGCAGATGCAAGAGATCTCTTCGATACCCGAAGAAAGGAGAGAACGAAGAAGTCGGTATCTACTATCATCGAGCAATTTGAACCATTTGATGGTATTGCAGAGAACACAGTCAAGATATTGTTCCCAGCGGCTTGGATTTTCTATCAAGATGGAGATAATCTGGATCTCCTGACGGGAGGGTATCTTCGGGATCGAAGAATTGCTCACAAAGAAGTGTTTCAACATTATATCAGTCGCTTCGAAGGTCCTGAATTGCTTGCCATGAGGCGAGCCGAGCAGGCTATCATTCATGCTACTGACCGCGTCACCCTTGACGGGTTCATCAGAGAGCTTCCGACTGAACAATGGGAAGACGTCGTTTCAGCTCTGGAAGAACTCGTAGATCGACTTCCTCTTGAGGCAGTAGTGCCAACAAGTACCGTGCTTCTGAATTTGCTATATGACATTCCGGATCGACCGCGGAAATTATTTGATGTGGTGACCAGACAGACAATTCCACAAATCGTGTTTCTATTGCTTCTTAATGTGGACAATGTGGGGGAACGAGAGGAAGCTATTTCAGAGATCTATCCACACGTAAAACTGATTACGCAACGCAAGAAACTCTGGGAAATCGCCTCTAACCAGACTCAATCAGGAAAGATCCTGACTGATGAAGAGTTCCTACAACAGCTCTCTCTTCACGTTAGGGAAGATTTCCGGGCAGCGTCCGCTGAGCAGCGATCGCAAGAGCCCCATCTAATCTGGCTAGCCCATTGGGTGAAGACCAATTCAGATCCTACAGAGCCGATGCTGAACGGCCTAGATGACCCCACAATAGTGGCATTGTTGATTCAGGGAGCATGCTTGGAAAGCATCAATTCAATTCCTGCAGCCTTTGAGCCTGACAGGGATCATCGTGTCTTCGATCTCGCCACCTTGGATGAGTTGTTGGGAAGCAGAGGCGAGGTGGGTCGATTAGTAGCAATCGGTCGTGACCTCATTGGAGACAATGCAGAGCTTGCTAAGGCTGTTGAGCTTGCTGAGAGATTCTTGGCGCAGAATCCGAAGGCTGCTGACAGCGACCAAGCCACCTCCGTCCCAAGAAGCTAACGGTCATTCCGTCGCCAGATATTCCAGGAGTCAGATTTCTCTGCTATCATGATAGAACATATGTTCTCATAACGTGAGATGGAGGGATCCGTGACCGACCAACCCACCCCCGAGTACGAGCAGAAGCTCGCAGACATGCAAGCACTCATCCGCAAGCTCGGCACGTCCACCACACCCGCCGTCTCCCCCGAGCGGCAGAAGGAGATCGGGCGCCAACCCACGCCCGCTGCGCCCATCCCAACTTCCCCGGAGTTCCCACTCCACATCTTTCCGCCGGATGTCGCCGCCTATGTCCGGGAATCCGCCCTCGCCGCCCGCTCACCGCAGGAGATGGTCGCCGCCCCCCTCCTCGCCTTCACCGGTGCCGTCATCGGTCGCCAGCTGCGTCTCACCGTCGCCCCCGGCTGGGAGGAACGCCCCGTCCTCTGGATGGCCACCATCGCCCCCACCGGTTCCGGCAAGACCCCCGCCCTCGAAGCCGCCCGCCGTCCGTTGGATATCCTTCAACATCGCGCCGTCGCCGCCTGGGAATCCGCCCAATCGGCTCCTGACATCCTCCGTAGGGGTCCGCAGCGCGACGAACCCCATGTTCGCAGCGCGACGGACCCCTCCGCCGATCCTGCGACGGAACCAGCCTTTCTCGATCGCCTCTACACCACCGACATCACCACCGAGGCCCTCGCCATCGATCTCCTCCATTCCCCCGGTCTCGCCATCGTCCGCGACGAGCTCATCTCCATCATCCGCGCCATGGATCAGTACCGCACGCGCGGTGGCGACGACCGCCAGAAATACCTCTCCCTCTGGTCCCACCAGCCGCTCGCACCCTCCCGCAAAAGCTCCCGTCCCATCTTCATTCAGCATCCCGTCGTCTGCATCGTCGGTGGCATCCAGCCCCTCGTCGTGCCCGGCCTCCAGAGCCGCGACGAGGACGGCTTCATCGAGCGCTTCCTGCCCATCGTCCCGGATACCACCCCCGCCTACTGGCCGGAGGAAGGCGAAGCCGTCGCTCCATCCGCTGCCACCGCCCTTGATCCCGTCGTCGCTCTCTTCGCTCGCCTCCGCACCCTTTCGATTAACCCGGAGGGTCTCTCCATCCCCGGCCAGCTCGCCGGATTTCCGATCTGGCGGACCTGGTACAACCGCAACGTCGACCAGCAACAAGCCTCACCCACCCCGCTCCACGGCTTCTATCAGAAGCTGCCCTCACATGTCGCCCGCTTCGCCCTCGTCCTCCACGCCCTCTGGAACCCGGCCGATCCGACAGCGGCCTTGACGGAACAGCGCGTCCAGGACGCCATCACCCTCGGCGAGTTCTTCCAGCCCCAGTTCCATCGACTCCTGCCGCTCCTCAGTCGCAATTCCGGGGGTGCCGCCAAAACCGAGACCCTCCCCCAGCGCATCCTCCGCCAGCTGCAGCATTCCCAGGATCCGGACGGCTGGCTCTCCCGTACCGAGCTCCTCCTCCGCATCGGTCGTGGCCTCGACGCCGCAACCCTCACCCACACCCTCGCCGAACTCATCGCCGCCCAGCGCATCGAACTCCAGATCGTCAAGCCTCCTCGCGCCAGTCGTCCCAGCGAACGCTACCGCCTCCCCCGCCCCTGACGCCTCGCCCTTCATCCACCCTTATCGTCATTTCCGCAGCGCGCCGGAGCTTGTCGAGAAATCTCTCCGTGCGCGGCACTCGGAGCCCGCAGGCCGATACCCCGCATCCATACACACCGCCTACTGCTAATGTCACGTCATTCCAGCAGCTGCGTCGGGCAGCTGCGTCGGGCAGCTGCGTCGGGCAGCTGCACCGGAGCAACGCGAGGAACCACCTCGCAATCAACCCGTCTCGCCGCTCGACGCTTCTCCCATTCTCCGTAGCCGCACCCCTCGCAGCTGCGGCCGGTGGGTGCCTTGGCTGACATGTTCCCCGCCTCGCCATCGCGTCCGTGATGTCACTCTAGGCGCCTCGCCATTCGCCCTCCTTTATCGTCATTCAGAGCGCAGCGATGAACCCCCGCGCGCAGCGCAAGCGAGAGCGCTCATCGCAGACCGTACCTCCCCGTCATCCACCACTGCCAAATACTGTCAGCAGAATTATTTAATTAATTTGTTAGGTCTCCTAGGAAACGACGAGGACACCGGTCCGCTCCGTCAATCCTCGTCCGGCTGAAACATCAACGAAGCGTTAACCCTATAATGGAACGTTGACATGCCGGAGCGCCGGAGCGCTGGAGTCCTGGAGTGCCGGAATGGATCCGGTGATGCATGTCCCCGTCACGATTTGACGGCAGGGAACGCGGATTGCTACTGTGACGGCAGAGACATGCCGAGTTTGAGCATGATTCGCATCTGCCCCCGCATCCCTGAGCCGCATCCTTGCCTGGCCAGTGGTTGTGGTCGTTCACATCCGCTGGCGTCTGGATGAGAGGTAGGTGCGGGCGTCCCACTCCCGGTCGCGTATCGCTCTTGAAGAAGACCCTTCCCCATCACGTTCACGTGTCGCTCATGAAGGAATGATTGTTATGGCTGCCTCCAATGGCAAGATCGATCAGAAATCTGCGCAGACCGCCGCCACCGGCGAGGCGAAGCACCCTGTCTTGCCGACCCCGGTCCTGGACACCATCCACCAGCCGCAGGATCTGAACGGGAAATCGCTGCGGGAGTTGACGGCCCTCGCCGCCGAGATCCGCGCCGAGATGATCGCCACCGTCACCCAGACCGGTGGCCACCTGGGCGCCAGCCTCGGCACCGTCGAGCTCGCGATCGCGCTCCACTATGTCTTCGAATCCCCGCGTGACAAGCTCGTCTGGGACGTCGGTCACCAGGCCTACGTGCACAAGATGCTGACCGGGCGCCGCGATCGCTTTCCGACGATCCGTCAGGAGGGCGGGATGTCCGGCTTCCTCAGCCGCGACGAGAGCGAGCACGACACGTTCGGTGCCGGCCACGCCTCGACCTCGATCAGCGCCGCGCTCGGCATGTGCGTCGCCGAGCAGCATCGTCCCAAGGGCGAGCCGCGCGGCAAGTGCGTCGCGATCATCGGTGACGGCGCGCTCACCGGCGGCATGGCGTTCGAAGGGCTGAACAACGCCGGCAACCTGAGCTACCCCTTCATCGTCGTCCTGAACGACAACGAGATGTCGATCGCACCGAACGTCGGGGCGATGAGCAAGTACCTCGATCGCGTCCGCACCGACAAACGCTACAACCGCGCCAAGGACGAGCTGGCCGACATGATCGAGCGGCGGCTGCCGAAGGGCGAGCTGCTGGTCGAACTCGGCAAGCGCACGAAGGATTCGTTCAAGGAGTTCATCTACCATTCCATGATCTGGGAGGAGCTGGGCTTCACCTACATCGGCCCGGTCGATGGTCACGATATCAAGGCCACCGTCGAGGCGATCCGTCGCGCGGCGGACATCGATGGTCCGAGCTTCGTTCATGTCCTGACCAAGAAGGGCAAGGGCTACGAGCCTGCGCTCACCGATCTCGAGCGCAGCCACGCGGTGAGCGCCCCATCGAAGCCGCTCCCGGCGGGATCGCTGCCGGCTGCCCCGAAGTATCAGGATGTCTTCGCCAGGACCGTGATCGAGATGGCGAAGAACGATGAGCGCATCTACGCCATCACCGCCGCGATGCCGGGCGGCACATCGCTCGGCAAGTTTGGCGAGGCGTTCCCCGATCGCTTCTTCGACGTCGGGATCGCCGAGCAGCACGCCGTCACGTTTGCCGCGGGTCTGGCAACCGCTGGCCTTCGACCGATCTGCGGGATCTATTCGACGTTCCTCCAGCGGGCCTACGACCAGATCATCCACGACGTCTGTATCCAGAAGCTGCCGGTCATCTTCGCGATGGATCGTGCCGGGTTTGCCGGTGATGACGGCCGCACGCATCACGGCATCTTCGACCTCAGCTATCTTCGCTCGATACCGAACATGACGATCATGGCGCCGAAGGACGAAGACGAGCTTCGTCACATGCTGAAGACGGCGGTCGGGCATACGGATGGGCCCATCGCGATTCGCTTCCCGCGAGGTGCCGGGGTTGGCGTCAGCATGAACGATCCGCTTCGCGAGCTGCCGATTGGCAAGTGTGAAGTGCTGAGTGGCGATCCAGACGCCGCGCGCGATGTCGCGATCCTCGCCGTCGGCTCGATGGTCGTGACGGCGGAGCGGGCGGCGGACACCCTCGCGGAAGATGGGATCGCGTCGACGGTCGTCAATGCCCGCTTCGTGAAGCCGCTCGACGAGGAGTTGATCCTCAAGCTCGCGCGCTCCCACGGCGCGATCGTCACGATCGAGGAGAATGCCGCTGCCGGTGGCTTCGGGTCTGGAGTGCTGGAACTGCTCGCCCGCGAAGGACTGACGGTGCCGGTCAAGGTGCTCGGCGTTCCCGATCACTTCTTCGAGCAGGCATCCCAGAATCGCCTCCGGGAACTGGCCGGGCTCGGCATCAGGGACGTCGTGAGTGCATCCCGCCAGGTATTGTCGGCATCCCGTGCGTTTCGGCGGTCGGCATCGCCAGCATTGTCGGCATCGCACGCGATCGGAACCGAATCTGCTCCTGCCGAAACGCGAAAGGACGCTCCGGTTGTCGCATCCTGATCACCCGGAGCACGACAATCCCGCACGTACGATCGAACCAGCCAGGGCGGCTACGGCAGCCAGAACAGCCAGGCGTCCTCGTGCTGCAGGGCCGGTCGATGCTGACATCGAACTCTCGGGCGATCAGGACGATTCAGGTGGAGAATCGGTGACCGATGGCGACGATTCCGCGACCGATCTCGCACGCCCGGTTGATGACCTCGCCGAATTGCTGCGTCCTTCCGCGCCGACGCTGACCGATGAGCAGGTGGAACTGCTCGCGCGATATCGCGATGCGCTGCATGAGCGCAACAAGATCACGAACCTCACCGCGGTGCGCAATTTCGAGGGGATCGAGCGCCGCTTGATTCTCGAAAGCCTCCGCCTGCTTCCCGCGTTCGAAGGTCGGGTTCGCGAGGGGAACAGGGTGATCGATATCGGCACGGGTGCCGGCTTGCCAGGCATGGTGCTGGCAATCGCCCGCCCCGACCTGCAGTTCACTCTCCTCGATGCAACGGGCAAGAAGGTGCAGTTCGTTCTCGATACCGCCGACGCCCTCGGACTCGCCAACGTGCGTCCGATCCAGGGACGGGCGGAGGAGTTGGCGCGAGAGATCGGATATCGTGGTCAGTACCGGATCGCGGTCGCCCGCGCCGTATCGTCGTTGCCAACATTGGTCGAGCTCGGGCTGCCACTGGTCATGTTGGGCGGTTTTCTGCTGTTGCCGAAGGGCCTGGAGATCAACGCCGAGTTGGCGACGGCGGAGAAGGCGGCTCGTCTGGTGGGCGGAAATGTCGTCGGGGCATCGATCTTGCCGGACGTAGGGTCATCAGTGGAAACGCGACTGGTCGAGATCGAGAAGATCGTGGCGACGCCAAAAGCGTATCCGAGGCGAACGGGAATCCCGGCTCATTCACCGTTGGGGATTCCGGAAAAGAAGAAAGCGGACCGCCGGCCCAGGTAAATCCGGCGACCGACGGCAAGGACCTATGAGCACGAACGATCCCGGGTTGGTTCGCCCCAAGCGAACGCGACTCTTTTATCGAAAACAGAAATTGCAGGGTGCCTGCTGGGAGTATGAGATTTCCGGTGGTTGGCTCGTTGTGCCGTTCGAGGACGAAGATCGCCATATTCTGCATCACTCGTTCACCTTCTTCCGGCCGCGCGAAGCGACTCGCCGCACGGCAGACGGCGTCGAGACCGTCCAGCGGATCGGTGCCGAGCAGTGGTTCTTTCCGGATCGCTGGTTCTCGCTGCTCCGCTTCACGACCTCCGACGATGCCTCTATCGGGTACTACGTGAACTTTTCTCGACCACTGGAGCGCGTGCGCGAGAACTACTACAGCGATGTGGATCTCGAACTGGATCTCTGGCTCGACCTGGACGGCACGCTGACCGAGTTGGACCGGGACGAATACGAAGCGGAGATCGGTACGGCGCGCCTGACGACGGAATGGGCATCGGCCGTGGACGAGGCTGCGCTGAACGTGACCGAGGCAGTCCGCGCCTGCATTGGCGAACTCGGTCCCAATGTGGAGCAGACTCGGGATTCCGTCTTCGGCATCCCCGAGTTCATTCTGCGCGCGTAGGGGATTCGTCCCCGTCAGAACCGAACTCCGAGCTTCGAACTCCAATCTCCCCAAGCGGTTTCGATATCGCGATGTTCCACCGTGCCAGCGTTGAGTTGATGCCGGGAAATCGTGCGACTTCATTCTCGGGACGACCGGTACGTCCGCCACCTTCAGGCGAACCGTCTGTCGTTTCATTCGGAAGCACGGTGCGGATCAGGAACGCGGAATACAGAGAGATCTTCCTGAGCGTCGATGCCTGTACATCAACCACGCCCGCGACGGGCGCGATCTCTGGAATCCAGGTTTCGTCCGTCGAAGGAGATTCATATGCCGCCTCATCGGCATTTCGAAATCCGGCGTGCGAAATCGGCGGGCGATCGTGTGCATGGGATGCGATCATGGGTATCATAGCCACGCCAGGCCAGAGCGGTGTTCCAAAGATGTGCCTCTCAGATGTCAGCCCAGAGGGTTGCGCCACCGCGAAGTGGTGGCGGGACCGATGCAGCTGCTCGATGAAGCTTCCGACATTGGAAGCGCAGTGATCGTGTGCCAAGCCGAGGATCGGCGCATCCACGTCGGTCCCTACGAACAGGCATAACGTTCGGTAACGGCTTTAGCGAGGAGTTCACGACTCATGCCCCATCTGATCACGACGCTTGGGCCAATCGCCGCTGCCGATCTGGGCATGATCCTGCCCCATGAGCACATCTTCGTGGATCTCCGGACGTGGGATCAACCCGGCTACGGCGAGGCGGATGCCGCTGAGGTGATCCGCCTGATGGCTCCGGAGATCGAACGCGTCCGTGCCGCTGGTATCACCGCCATCGTCGAGCCCGGGCCGATCGGCGTCGGACGCCGTGCGGACATCCTGCTCGCTGTCTCGGAGGCGACACAGTTCCCGCTCGTGGTCCCTACGGGTATCTACCGTGAGCGCTGGATGCCGCCGTGGGTCCATGCGGCGTCCGAAGAAGAACTCCGCGACTGGATGATCGCCGAGCTCTCGGAGGGCGTCGAGCAGACAGGCGTCCGCGCTGGCTGGATCAAGGTTGGCGCGACGGATGACGGTGTGACGGAGGCTGAGGCCAGAGTGCAGCGAGCGGCAACGAGGGCGTCGATCGCGACCGGCGCGACGATCGGCAGTCACACGGTGTGCGGCACGGTCGCCCGGTCGCAGCTGGACATCATCGAGCGCGCGGGGGGATCGGCGGACCGGTTCGTCTGGATTCACGCGCACAACGAACCGGATCTCTCGGTCCACGACGAGTTGGCACGGCGTGGTTTGTGGCTGGAATATGATGGAATCGGTGCGCCGGAAGAGGATGACCGTTTCGTGGCGTTGGTCCGGCATGCGCTCGATGCCGGGCTTGAAGGTCGGGTCCTGCTCAGCCAGGATCGTGGCTGGTTCGACCCCGCCCAACCCCGTGGCGGCACACCGCTGCCGTTCACCGCGCTGCCCGAACGCTTCCTGCCACGTCTCGCCGCCGAGGGTATCGACGCAGAAACGATCTCGCTCTTGATGCGCGACAATCCGTTCCGCGCCTTCGCGAGATAGTGGATGTGGATGTGGATGTGGAGCTAAGTGGATGACGAACCGAGCAGGTGTGATGGCGAGCTTTTGAGCCGGTGCGCATGCCAACGAGGATTGTTGCCGTAGGGGCGGAGGCCGGGCGAACACGGGGTTCGCCCCTACGAGAGGGGTGGACTCCATGTCCGCCCACGCGGAGCTGCCGAACACCAGCGGCTTCGCCGGGTACTCCTTCGCGATCCCTCGCGTTGCTCAGGATGACAAGCTGAGGGAATCTGCTGTCCAGCGAGAGATTCCTCAATGGTGGTTGGAAGATGACAGGCTATACCATGAGCCCTGGGCCAATCAGTGTTCCGGTCAAACCTCGTCGGGACGAAGCCCCTCGATCCGAATCACGCGCTGCCGCCGGATTATCCCGAGAGAACGGTCGTAGGCGGCGCGCTTCTGGTCGTTGCCAAGGACGTCACGGGCGGAAATGAGCTCCCGCGTGCGCTGCAGGGCGTCGGGCGCGGACGAGCGGTCGGGGTGATACTTCAGCGCGAGCCGCCTGAAGGCCGCTTCGATCACTTCCGGTTCGGCGTTGTAGTGCACCTGCAGGACCTCGTAGAGTGTCGGCTGCCCACTATCCTGTGGACCGGCGCCGCGGCTGGCAAGCATCTGCGCCCGGAGCTGCGCCTCTCGTGTCCGAGCGGCAAGTTCTTCCTGCGTCATCAGGCCACCGAGCACGGCTTCGGCTGAATCCTTGGGGATGCCCCACTTGCCATGACACGTCATGCATTCCATGACGAGCTGCGACCGGACAGGCACGGTCGGGACGAAATAGAGCGTCATTTTGCGGCGTGTTTCGTACACGGCGAAGACTGCTGGCGTCTTGCAGGCGGGACAATCGTTGATGAAGAAACCGCGTTGTTCGATGTAGTCGCGGGCGCCGATGAGTGGGAAGACCACGTTGGGGAACCTCGTTCGAAGAGCAGCTACTTCATTGAATGTACCACGGCGCGGCGCGGCGACAGGATCGAATGGGCAGTTCACCTCATGTCATGACGCTGCCGTGCGTTGAACCGTGCGTTGCAACCTGGTCGACGCCATCACGCAGCAACGACGGCAAGCAATGCGGCTGGCGGCTGGCGGCAGCACGACGATTCGTCGTTCAAACTGCATCCTGTCCCACCGTGGCATCGTCGGAAAGTCCCGCACTCGATGACCACTCCCATGATCTCGACCACGGAAGTGTCCATGCAGCCACAACTACTGCCATCACTAGCTCATCCGGTGCCCGTCGGCGCAGATGACTTTCTGCCTCATTGGTCTTACAGTATGAGGTGGGTCCAAAAAACGAAACGCTGACGCGTATCCAGCCGAGAAAGGGAACGTCATGGCCCAGATCACCGTCAAGAGCAATCCCATCGTGGTCGACCGCGAGGCCGGCGACAACGATGGCACCACGATGATCGCGTACGGAAAAGAGAGCTACGAGGTGCTCTGGCTACGGCCTCCGGGAAAAGGTTGGGATCAGCCCAATCTTTTCGTCTTGACCGGGGAGGCCACTGCCGATACCAAGGGGACATTCTCGATCCCGCTGCAGCCCGGAGAGATTTTTGATATTGGCATTTTTCGGGAGAATCAGCAGCCGATCGACGAGCAGGTGATTCAGACCCGAGCGCTGGCGTTCCTCAAGGTCTTCTGCATCTGGAAAAAACCGGAGCAGCGAAAGCTGATCACCGACCAGAACCGGCAGTCAGGCGGAACGTGGCATTGGCATCAGGTTCACACCAATGTCCCCACGAGCATCGTGCTGATCGGGGCCACCCGCAAACCGCCGCTCATCGACGGTGACGGTGTTCCCCATCTGATTGCGCTTGATGGAGCGCCGTCGACCGTATTCACGTTCGGCAACGATCACCAAGTGGAGCTCCAACCGCTGCTGCCAGGAAACCACTACTTCTTCACTGTCATGGTCGCGGATCTGTTCGGCAACTGGGAGGTCGTGGTCGAGGAGTTCGACACACTCCGCCGCCAGTTCAACGTTCAGTTTCCGACGATCCATATCTACAACGACGGGGATCCCGGAGGGGACGGTGAAGGGGAATTCTGGTTTCGCGTGATGTTTGCCAAGAATCCATCTCAGCCCTCCGTGATCAAGGATTTCCGTCGCCCAACCGACGATATTGATGACTGGGGCGAAACCGATCGCCCCTATTCAGTCGGTTTCGCGCATGTTGGGGTTCCCTTGAAGGTGAATGATGGAGAGGAGGAGGTCTGGGTGGCATCGTGGGCAATCGAGCACGATGGTGCGTTTGAAGCTGATGAGGGTGCAGGAAACTGGGGCAAGATGTTGCCGCTCCCGGTCGGCCAGGGTGTTGAGAACGTGCCTAGCGCAGGGTTTTTGATGGATTGTCCGTCGACGACGACTGACGATGACTTTCACTATGGCGTCGACGTCACCTGGTCGGTATCTTACGTCCCGTAGGGATCCCGATCCCGCCGTCATCATCAAGGCAGAAACCAGGGCGAGCTTGAGCAGCCCTGGTTTCGTTTGTCCGTCGCCAGATGATAACGCTCGTTCGCTCGGTTTCGATCGATGACCGGGTCGCCTCTGCCTCAGCGGTTCCTCCAGTACGAGATGGATCCAGAAAGGCAATGCCTACGCGCACCCGGCCGAGAGGTAACGTCATGCCCCAAATCGCCTTCAAGACAATCCCGTCAACGTCGACCATGATGCCGTGAGAATTATGACCATCTGACACAGGCGGATCACGCTCGCTCACGACTGATACGCGGTGTGCTATCCAACCAAAAAATGCGTAAGTTTACGCATATCAAGTGGCCGTCTGGAGCCCTACTGTAAAGTCAGCGATCACCAAAAACCGAGACGACCCGATGGAACGGACCGATCGATTGCTCCGGTCCCCACCACCGGGATGGTCGATCTGTATCCAATCGAGACAAGGAGTATGCCGTGAACGTTCTCGACAATCCGAACAACTCCATACCTGCGGACCTTGACGAACCCTTGCGCGCCTACGCAGAGGCACGACAGACAGTGCTTGCACGTGAATACCGGATCGCCGAACTCGCTCGCCCAACCATGAAGGACCGCGAGGTTCGGCGAGACATTCTGATCGGCTCCCATCCTGAATATCAGGTGCAGTCCGACACGTCGGAACGCATGAGTCACCTGCGCGATCAGAAGTTCGAGCACTTCGTCAGTGGCGTCCGCGAGACGCTATCGGACCACATCGACATCGCAATCAAATATCCGGACTTGATTCTCGATCCCCCGGCACCCGTCGATTCGACGTTCTGGTGGGCACGAACGGACTGGTCGTTCCCGGAACACATGTGGGCAAATTCGGCGAGCGATGGCCTTCATTTCACAGGAGGGCCCACGCATCACGATGGTGATCTCTTCAACACGAGCTTCGGCGCCACTGCGCAATTTGGACTCGCCAAGGAGCGGATTCCACCTTCCTCATCAGGACGCTGGATCTCCACACCGCACGTCGAGCTGTTCGGCGGTCTGCTCGGCTACACCGGCGACGATGATATCTTCACCGGTGATCTCTGGTCGAAATGCTGGATGCACCGGCGGCAGACGATTCTCCAGTTCCAGTTCGGCATGGGAGGTTCGGTGCCGGTTGTGGTTGGCAATGCCGAGGAGCACCAGGTACTGATCTTCGAGGAGAACGCCGAACGCTCGATTCAAGTAAATCTGCCTGGATTTCAATTGATGCCGGCGGTCGTGATCGGCGGATTCAACTCTGCGTACGACCTCTGGGCGCATGTCGAGGTTCGATTCGACATTCAGCTCGAAGGGGCTGGAACGCTCCTGTGGGCTGACCCGGAAGTTCTCTTTCGTACGTTCCAATGGCCGCTCCAGCCACTCTGAGTGGTCTTGAGAATGCGGCGGCAGAAACGGTGACCCATTGCATGAATCGTGCATCAGATACCGGGGTGAAGTCATTCACCCCGGTATCTGGCGTTTCCCCATGGTACGGTCGCACAATGGTGGAACCTCGGTCACGCCGGGATCAGGCGACACCCTTCTGGGGATCACCGCGGCGACATGCGAGCCGGATCGGATTCGGATCTGGATTCAGGAGGGACTTGATGGCGGCACGATCACTGACACCGAATTTCGTGCAGAATTGGCTGAAGACGCTGAATGATGCGGAACTGGCAGACGTGGCACCGGATCCAAGACGAACGGCGGTCTTCTCCTCGGACGTGATCTATGGATTCCTGCGGGAGGGTCCGCTGTCGTCGGAGCGGGTGGACGGGATCACCAACCCGCTGCTGAGCGTGTTCGAGGCGGCGTGGGAACATGGGGTGAGGGACTTCGTCCTGCTTCAGGATGCTCATTCCGAGGAGACGCCGGAGTTCAGGGTCTATCCGCCGCATTGCGTCGCCGGATCGGAGGAATCGCGGACGATCCCAGAGCTGGAGAAGCTGCCGTTCGCGGATCATCTCAGGATCATCGAGAAGAACTCGCTCAGCCCGGCGCTTGGGACGCGGTTCCAACTGTGGCTGGACGAGCATCCCGAGCTGAAGACGGCGATCGTGGTAGGGGATTGCACGGATCTTTGCGTGTACCAACTGGCAATGTATCTCAGGATGCGGGCAGATGCTTTGAATATCCTCGAGTTCGATGTGATCGTGCCGATGGATGCTGTGCAGACGTTCGATATTCCTGTAGCGGACGCGCAGGATGCGATCATTCCGCACCCGGGCGACTTCTTCCATGAGGTCTTTCTCTATCACATGGCGAGCAATGGCATCCGGATCGTGAACTCGTTGCGGAAATGATTTTGGGATATGCAGGATAGCGCGACAATGTCATCCCGAGCGCGGTCGATTGAGCGCTCCCTGTGGCACGTTCCGGCGGAACCATGATGTTGAGCGTCTCCTCTGTCATCTCGAGCACAGTTGAAACGTATCCCCTTGTCGTGCCAAGACGCTTCATCATTGAGATTTCTCGACAAGCTCGAAATGACAGATCGAAACCCCGCGATGAAGCGCGAGCGCCGGGAGACCCGGTTGAGATTTCTCGACAAGCTCGAAATGACGGAACGAGCTCGAAATGATGGAACGACATTCGGGGCTGAAGCGTGAGTGCCATAATGCCGTGGACAAGGTAACCAGGTGACATGCCAACAAGCGAATGAACTGATGGGGAGAGCGCGGGATGCCGGTTGTGCGCAGTGGGTTGATAACGGAAGATCGCGAACGACGCCACATTGCCGAGCCGACGATCACGCCGAACCCAACGTCGCTCTACACCGATCTCTATCATGTCGATGCCGCGTATGTGGCCTGGAAGAGCGGTCAGAACGGACTCGCCACATTCGATCTTTACACGCGCTCGAATCCATTCGCGGGCGGGTTCATGCTTGTCGCGGGCCTCGAACCGGCGCTCGATTATCTTCGCGCGTTCCACTACTCGTGGGACGATCGCGAATACCTCCGAAGAACCCGCGGCTACGAACCGGAGTTCCTCGAATACCTGCGCAACATCAGGTTTTCGGGCGAGATCCAGGCCTTCCCAGAGGGTGAGATCGCGTTCCCGAACGAGCCCCTGTTGCGGATTACCGCGCCGTTTGCCGAGGCGCTGCTGATCGAATCCGGGTTGCTTCGGTCGATCGGAATCTCGACCCTGATCGCAACCAAGGCGGCCCGTCTGACGCTTGCCGCAAAAGGGCGTGGGCTAAGCGACTTTGCGTTTCGGCGCGCCCACGATCCGTTTCTGGCGGCACGATCCGGGTACATCGGTGGATGCGCGAGCACGTCGTTTCTGGCCGCCGCAAAGGAATACGACATTCCTTCATCGGGTACGATTCCGCACGCACTGGTTCAAGCATTTGCTGACGAGATGACGGCGTTCCGGGCCGTGGCGCAGGCACTTCCCAACTATTCGCTCCTGCTCGATACATACGATGTGAAGACCGGGATCGAACACGCGATCATGGTCGGAGAGGAAGTCGCCGCCAGCCACGGGCACCGTCTTGTCGCGGTCCGGCTGGATAGTGGCGACCTCGATGCGGACAGCCGGATGGTGCGAGCGCGTCTTGACGAGGCAGGCATGCCGCACGTCAAGGTCCTTGTCAGCGGCGATATCGACGAATTCAAGATCGAGAAGCTGGTGAATGCCGGAGCGCCGGTCGACGGCTTCGGGGTGGGTGGCAATCTTGGTGTCGGCTTGGGAACGATCGCGAGTGGGACCGTCGGCGGCGTCATCGGGGCGGTCTACAAGTTGGTGTGGTATGGCGGTGATGCGGATGAAGCTGGCGGACCACGTATCAAGCTGGCCGGTGGCGGCGACAAGAGCACATGGCCAGGTCGAAAGATTCCGTATCGGATCGGAGCGTTCGAACGCGATGTGATCGCGCTCGAGGGGGAGCCGGTTCCGGTCAACGCCCGATCCCTGATGCAGACGGTCATCGATGGTGGCCACCTGGTCGCCGTCGTTCCCTCGATCAAGGAGGCGCGGGCGCGGGCGCAGGCGTCGCTCTCATCTCTGCCCGAGCATCTGAGGACGCTGGTGGTCACCGAGCCTTATGAAATCGAGATGAGCGACGCGGTTCGAAATCTGCGTGCGCAGACGATCGAGGGGCTTGCCCGGCCATGATGCCTGGCGCCGCTGTCGGCGCGTGACTGATCAGGATCGGTGGTCGCGCGATGAGCGAGAGCGCTGCAGACACGAGGGACCACTTCGCAGCGCGGCGGCACCCCTACGATCAGGTATGCGTAGGAGCGAACCCCGTGTTCGCCCAGAGGGCTGATCGGTGTGGTGATCCCCGACGTAGAGAGATGTGTCGACTTCGCTCGACATGACGAACAGGTGCGGCTGCGCTCGGCAGCGCTGCGCGATGTAGCTACCAGGGCAGGTTCATTGCTCGAATTGACGAAATGGCACAATATTGGGTAACGGCTTCAGGCACGCTGTTCGGTCCGGACTCATCACATGTGCAGAACGGGGGCGGACCAAAGCGGTCAGCCCCCGTTCCCAGATTGACCTTCATCAGATCGACAGATCGACTTAGCCGAGCGCGTTCCTGATGAAATCCGTCACGTGCCCGTGCAAGTCCTCGAGTGCTGTTTGGTCGATGTACACCATGTGGCCGGTCGGGTATTCCTCGAAGCGGATGTTGTCCCGGAGTTTAGGATCGAGCACCATGTGGTTCATCGTGTAGATGGTGGCGTAGTAAGGGGTTGCGAGATCGTAATAACCGGACGCCACGAAGACCTGCATGTACGGGTTCTTCGCAAAGGCGTCGCGCAGTTCACCGCTGGTATCGCCCGCCACACCGTTCGGATACTCCCACTCGAGACCGCGCAGAATGTGATATTCGGCGTCTGTCTCGTAGCCAAGTTCCTGACGGATGTACTGGTTGATGGTCGAGGTAAACGGTGGCCGTATGCCATTGAGTGACGGATCGTAATCTGGCGAGTCTGATACCCCCGAACGATCGAAGCCCTTGAAGCGACTGTCGAGCCGACCAACAGTCCGGATGTCCGCGCGCGTCAGTTCCTTGCAGAATTTCTGAATATCGACGCGCAGGTTGGACTGGATCAAATAGGATCGCGATAGTCCAGTGTATCGTTCGAGTCCATCGATGACGATCTCGCGCTCGTCACCCTGGAGACGGTCGCCCATCGAGAGGGCCGGCACATAGGTTCCTTCGGTCCATGCCTCGACCTCGTCGAGAAGCTCGCGAACGCTCTTCGCCTGGAGTGGAGCGTCGAGTTTTCCGTGGAACCAGGCGGTTGCCGCGTATGTCGGCATGTAGAGCGCGTACGGCAAGTCGTTCGCCCAGGTGAACCTGATCGTCTGCATGTTGAGGACGCTGGAAACGAGAATCAGGCCGTTGAAAGCGATGCCCTTCTCGACAAGATATCCAGCGAGTCCGGCAGATCGGAAGGTTCCATAGCTCTCCCCCGCAAGGAACAGTGGTGAGGTCCAACGACCGTAGCGGCTCAGGAAGATGCGGATGAACTCTCCGACACATTCGATATCGCCCTTGGATCCCTTGAAACGCTTGCCTGCCTCATCGGAAATCGCACGCGAGTACCCGGTATCGATCGGGTCGATGAACACGATGTCGGTCTCGGGGAGCCAAGAGTACTCGTTGTCGACGAGCTTGAAGGGCGGTTTCGGCATGCCACCATCATCGAGCATCTGGACACGCCGCGGAGAAAGGCCTCCCATGTGAAGCCAGACGGACGCGGACCCCGGACCACCATTGAAGGCGACGGTGAGAGGACGCGGATCGTCGCTGGCCGGGGCGTCGAGCTGGTAGTACGAGAAGAAGAGTTTTGCCTGCAACTCACCCTTGTCGTTTCGGATCGGCATGAGACCGGTGGTGGTGGTGTAGGCGAGTTGCGCGCCCCCGGCAACAGTGATCTCATGCGAGCGCACGACAGGGTCTGGAATCACTTCTTCCACCGGCTTGGGAGCTGGTGCTAGTACGCCGATTGTATCCTTGTCGGTCACGCGGTGAACTCCTTCGAGCTGAGCGTCGACACAACGTCGACCGGAAGTTTGATCGTCAGTCTACCTAACGACGTGCGAATGGGGAACAGGGGATGCTGTAGGCGCGCAGCATTCGGGTGCCACTCAGCGGGGATGAATGCGTTCATGCCTGGCTTGGAAAGCAGCGTGGATAACGATCGAGCAGGACAGCCTTGACAACTCCGCCAACAGATGCATGCGTCGGCACAAGATCGCATCGATCCTTCGTCAAGACCATCGGGGGAGTTCAGCGGTTGGTCGCATCCGATGACAGGACATGTGCGAGATGTGATTGGAGGACAGGCGAAAAGTTCGCCACGAGCGCTTTCGCCGTCCATGGGACATGCAGGGTGATCCTGACGTCGGTGTCGCTGGCGACGATCTCACCGGTAACCGGGAATCCGAACGCCTTGCCGCTGATGCTGCCCGATGTGCCGGTCCATTCCACCGCTAACCCGTCCGGCAGCAACCAGGATGGGTTGGCGCGTGCAGCGGCATCGGCGATGCGCAGTCGCTCGAGAGCATCCTGCGCATCGAGATCGTGAGCGGTGATGATGGTGGAGGTGATGATTTCCACGGTCAACCTTGGGTCCACCCTGTCAGGCGAGGAGGCGCTCGGCGCGCTCGCGGAGGGTTGTCTCGATCGTTTTCTGGAACGGCTTTGCGGCCCACGGGTAATCGCCGACGATGGTGGCGTCGGTGTCGGTTACGTTGAGCGCGCCCGCGATCTTGAATCCCATTGTCTTGAAAGAGAAGGTTCCACCACTGTCTGTCCAGTTCTCCTGAAGATCGGAGAGACGGTCCCCATATTGTTCCTTGGCGCTGTCGAGGATGTTCTTGAGACGGTCGACGGCGACGGCCTTGCCGAGTTTGTGCGGGACGGTAATCGTTGAACTAGGCATAGCGGGGTGGTGCTCCTTCGCATGATGGGTTGTGCTGGCCTTCGGCGGCAGGCTGTTTGGCATGTCGTGCGGAATTGTCGGCGAACGACGACGGTCGAGCTATGGCTCTCCTGAAACACGACAGTGACATGAGCGCGGACGCAACTCCTGACCGTTGTTCCTGGCAGCAAGCAACACATCGGCTCGATGTCGAACCATGGAACCAAGGATAGTCGATGGGGCTACTCGATGACGGTCGCAATCGGCACCCCTGCGGTTGGGCTGGAGGCATTCGCGTGGTCGGTGCGTGCGATGCGGCCAGCAATCCAGGCGAGCCGGCCGGCTTCAACCCCGCGCCGCATCCCGAGCGCCATTCGTACCGGATCATGAGCCTTGGCAACGGCGGTATTGACGAGCACTGCGGACGCACCAAGTTCCATGGCGAGGGCTGCATCCGATGGCACGCCGATACCGGCGTCGACCACGACCGGAACCGAGACGGCGCCGATAATTCGTTCGATACTCTTCCAGTCCTGCATGCCCTGCCCCGAGCCAATCGGAGACGCCAGTGGCATGACGGTGGCTGCTCCGGCCTGTTCGAGACGCTGCGCAGCGACGAGGTCTGGACTGGTATACGGGAGAACAACGAAGCCTTCCTTCACCAGAATCCTGGTCGCCTCGATCGTTGCGGCGACATCCGGCCAGAGCGTTTTCTTGTCGCCGATCACCTCGAGCTTGATCCAGTTGGTATTCGTTACGGCACGAGCGAGCCTCGCCATTTTGACCGCGTCCGTGACGGTATAGGCGCCGGCCGTATTGGGCAACAGCCTGTAGCGCGTGAGGTCGAGTTCGTCAAGCAGGGATGAGCCGTCGCCCGTGAGCGTATCGAGGTTCATGTAGCGGATCGCGACAGTCACCATCTCGGTGCCGGAGATATCGAGCGCGGCGCTCATGGTGAGGTTATCGCTGTATTTGCCGGTGCCCAGAAAGAGACGAGAGGTGAACGTCTCACCGGCGATGATGAATGTGTCGGATGTCACGGCGGATTCCACGAAATCATGATCCCCTCCGGAGACGGCACGAACGATCTCGACGATGTCATTCTCTTTGAACCTGACCGATTCCCAGTCGGATCGCGCGATGATGTCGCCATTGATCGCGACGACGATCGCTTTCTCGGGGATCTTGCGAGCGTGAAGGAAAGCGGCGACCGTCGGCGTGGCTTCGTCGAAATAGATAGGTTGCTGGTTCACGGTGAGATTCATGGATGAGGTCTCCTTGTGGTTCGAGAGAGTCGTCTGGCCGAACTGGGATCGGACATCTGGTGACGAGGCAAATGTCTGTCAAGGCGTTGGCTGTCTGGAAAATCCCCGATCGAGGGCAGCGCGCAGCTCGCGCGTGGCGGCGGCAGGATCAGGGGCGTCGAGAATCGCAGAGATAACCGCCACCCCTGCGCAGCCAGTTGAAAGTACATCGTGCGCCTTGCTGGCATCGATCCCTCCGATCGCGAAGACGGGAATGTCGACCGCCAGGACGACGTCCCGGAGTCGGTCGAGCCCCTGCGGTGACCGGTCTGGATGAGAATTCGACGGAAAGACATGGCCGAACGTGACGTAGTCGGCGCCATCTCGTTCTGCGGCGCGTGCGTCGTCGACTGAATGAACGGACACACCAACGAGTGGCAATGTCAGAAGGCGCCGAACCATCGCAACCGGAAGCGAATGGCCGGCCAGATGAACGCCAACTGGCACCAGAAGTCCGCCGGGTGTCGCTCGCCGGGTTGGAAGCAGTGCGAGGGCGATATCCACCCGGTCGTGGATGGTAACCACGATGCCGATGCTGGAGGCGATCGGCAGAATGCGCTGAGCGGCCTCGAGCAGCATCCTGCCGGTCGCGCCCCGCTCCCGGATCTGGACCGAATCGATCCCGGCGCGCATCGCGGCCGTGACCCAGGCCAATCCATCCTTGGTGAGCAGTGGCGTGGCCTCGGTAACGAGTTGGAGATGAGGATGAGCCCGCATGACAACAGTCTCTCTCGGCGTACGCCGGTTCGTTGAGACGCTGTTGGGGCCGGTTCGGTGACGCGAACCGATGTGGGACACAACAACGCCGCGCCCGAAAAGGTTCGGAAGCGCGGCTGAGCAGCGATGCACAGTGAATCCGCTGGCTCTTCCGCACTTTCCTCCGCCGGTATGATCCGGATCAGGTTCCAAGGGACTCTCTCAGCCTGACATGATCGTCAGACACCCCTAGCGCGTCGATCGGATGGTACCACGTGCGACAGGAAAGGAGGTCGTGGTATGTTGAAAGACATGATTGAACTCGGACATGCAGGCATGCTGGCTAGAGAACAGGGTTTGGTTGATGCGAACGTCTTTGCAAGAGCGATCCCGGATCATGATGATGATGCCACTGCTGCTGGTGCTCGTGGTGGTTCTCGGCATGTTCGCCCCCTGGAACGGTTCGCCGGTCTCCGCCCGCGGAAGCTCCCCGACTCCCGACGCAAAATACGATACGTTCTCGGTCGACGGAGCACTCCCGCATGCGCTGCCGGCCGACGCCGAGAAGATGATCGTCCACAAGGTGGTCGATGGCGATACGCTGCAACTCACGTATCCTGATAATGACTGGTATTACGTAACGCGAATCGTCGGCATGAACGCCCCGGAATCGGTGAAGCCGAACGCGCCGATCGAGTGCTATGGTCCGGAAGCGAGCGTACGACTGAAGCAGCTTTTGCCGATCGGATCGGTGGTATATGCGGAGCGGGATGTGAGCGACGAGGATCGGTATGGGCGGCGGCTGCGTCATGTCTGGGTTCTCGACGCGGATACGCAAGAGGCGTTTTTGGTCTCGGAGATCATGGTCCGGGGCGGTTATGCAGATGCCCGGCTTTATCGACCCGACGATCTGTTCGATGACGAGTTGGAGGGTGCCGAGAAGATAGCACAACGCGAGGATGCCGGGTTGTGGGGTGCCTGTTGAGTCTCAGGTTGGGATGCTCTGAGTGAACGTCGTTCGGGACGTGACTCTCGTGGACGGCGATCTCCGTCCTGGAGTGATCGATCGTGCTCCATTTCTCCCGTCGCGTGTAGACCGCAGACCGCAGACCGCACTGAAGCGGTTCGCGCTGGTATTGCTGCCGGTGCAGGCAGCGCTGGCTGGGGCATTGGGACTATTTTGCCTGGGCTGCGATCGATGTCCAGGGGCCAGTTGCTTCGCCATGGGTGATCGATGGGGTGATCCCAGTCGATCCCGAGATCGTGCGTGAATATCCGGCCGCAACATCGGCGGTCTTTCCGTCGGTAACGACGAATCTCGCCCAGACCCAGGGATCACGCAGGTCGCCAACCGTGGCCTTCCGGTCGATGCCGAGAAGGCGTGCGTCCACTGCGTCTGCGACGGTGACACCACCCTCATCGATTTTGCGCCGGGCGAACAGCTCCGGTATGTCCGCCTGATCGGCATCAACAACCGACTGATCGACATCCCTCCAGCGGAATCGACTGTCCACCTTGCAGGGGACCGGTCGGGTGGGACAGGGACCGAAGAATGCTTCGGCATGCCACGAGAACGACGTTCCGATGCAGGAAGGGAAGGATATTCCTGTGCCCGGGAGTAAGTTCTCGATGGTATGTATCCCGGTTTCCTGAAACGCAAGCAGGAGCGGGAACCGGCCCGGACGCAGAGGCTCCGACTGTGGGGTCGTGTCCGGGCGTATGGGACGAGAAAGACCTCTTCTGCTCGTTAGCCGAACCCGCCGTCGCTCGTCTGGGAGGGTTCCACCTCCTCCGCTTGTCACGTTCCTCATCCTCGGAAATCAACACCGAACCCCAACGAGTCACCCGGAAAATCTTCCCTTGGGGTTACCGGTCAATGTCACCACATTGACCGGCCGCTTCCGTGCGATTATCATCAAGCTACTGACCTGTGAATTGAATACCACATGCCTGATCCGCGGAAGCGCGGCGAGGCGGTGGGAGGGTGTGAATCTTGGGTATCCATGGGTTCTCAGGCGATCGTGCATCACAAGACGAACCAGGTGCTGCGTGGGCAATTACGCGGGCTACTGGGCTGAAAGATGCGTCCTCTTCGGACGGGGCGATGCAGTCTCGGCTGAGTATCTTCAGCGCGCTTGCTGGAAGCCGGAACTTCCCTCGCGTCACAGAGATCACGCCGTGTCCCGAGCGTATTCGGACGATTCGGGTGGCCCCATGCCTTGTGCGATCGGTTGCAGTGACGAGGCAACCAGATGGCAAACCATGCCGATCGAAGCGCTCTCTCCTCCTCGCGAACAGAAAAGCATCAGCCGCCCGCCCGATACAGGCGAATCAGTGGACGCTTTCACGCTTCGAGATACCTGCATGGATGGCCATATCCTCGTTCGCGACCGTCGATCAGACGATGGCCACGACATCGACACACCCTCCTCGCCCACCTCACCTGCCTCACCCATTCGCTGGCAGGAATCAGGGTTCGGTCTTTCGCTCGAATGGACCTCCGTGGCTCACGCGACCTGCGAACCCTGGCCCAACGACTCCGCATACATTGCTGACCGCTCCGGGATGCCACGAGTGACATCTCTCGACGACATGGATCAATCCGCCGAGGAAACGGTTGTGGCGAGGAGGAAACCCGATCCCCAAGCTTCTGCTGGACGTCTTTACCTGTTCACTATCAGGAGGCAACCATGACTGAAATCCGACTCAACCGCCGACGTCTGCTGGGTACATCCGCAGCAGCAAGTGTTCCCGTCCTGCTCACGGCGATCTCGGGCGTGACGCCCACCGCGGCACAGGTGGCAACCCCGGGCGATGGCGGCCTCGTACCGATTGGCACTGCAGAAACCGGTGCGTCGGCCTCGACCTTGTCGGGTACGATCACGCTTTCTCCACAGAGTACCGACGTTCAGACGTATCAGGCACTTGCGGACGGGTATACAGCGAAGAATCCGGGCGTTCAGGTGCGTGTCGAGTTGAAACCGACCGATGGGTACCAGGAATTCCTGCGTGCACAGTTCGCCGGCGGGGTACCTGATGTATCGGTCGTCAATGGCAATGTTGTTGCCGACCTCGTCCAGGCCAAGAAGTTCGTCGACATGTCAGCCTATCTGGATCGCACCAATCCCTATACGAATGCTCCGTGGCGTAATTCGATGGACGAAGTAGCCATCCAGAATATGTCGAATCCGGTCACGGGCGAGATCTACACGCTTAATCTCGAGACTGTGCAGGTCCTCTGGTTCTACAACAAGACGGCATTCGAAAAGGCTGGCATCCTCAAGGAAGCGGAGGAACTGGCCCAGTCCGCCACGAACCAACCCACCTGGGACCAGTTCATGGATTGGAGCGACAAGCTCACCGCCGCAGGGTATATCCCTGTGGCAATCGAGGGCGACTACCATTCGTTCTGGGAAATGCGTTTCGGCTGGATCGCACGGATGTATCTGGATCAGTTTACCCGCGACGAAGCGGAACTCGTTCGGGCCAAGCCAGGCGACTGGAACTTCCGCGAGGGCATCGACGATGTCTGGAAATACGATCCGACCGATCCGTACAACGACGATGCCACCAAGATCACGTTCAATACCCAGCGGAAAATGATCGCTCTGCGGGATGGCAAGCAGACGGTCAATGGACCCAAATTCAAGGCGCTTTATGAGAACCTCAAGCAATTCAGCGATCGCTCTACCCCGCCGGGCTGGCTGGGAAGCGCCGATGCCTATCCTCTCTTTTTGACGAGCAAGGCTGCAATTCGCCTCGACATCGCGGCGCTGCTCGGCAACTTCGAGCGGGATCTGCGCAGTCTGTCCGAGGGCCGATACGTGTCCTCGGCAGGTGGTGGCGATACACCGGCGACACCGCTGCCGGGCCAGGATGTAACCGCATTCGATATCGGTTCGTTCAACAATCCGACGATGGAGGGCGCTGAGGTAAACGCGCGGGCCCGCACGATCGAGGTCAACATTGGCTTCCTCTCGGTCCCCAAGAAAGACCAGACCCAGAACGACCTCGAGATGGACTTTCTGATGTATCTGACCAGTCCAGAAGGCTTTGGCTTATACGTCAAGAATCGCCTCGATACGAATAACGCTGGCTCAACTGGCATCGCCGGTCCTCCGATCGTCAAGGACGTGGCACTGCCGGCCGACCTGGAGGCCAAATTCGCCCAACTCAAACTGATCGGCAATACCGAGAAGGACACCGCGGGAACGTATCGCAGCCGGGGCATCTCGGATTACCAGCCGTCGGTTCGTGAGTGGGTCGACCTTGCGCAGCAGTTCTTCGCAGGCGATCTCGAAATCCAGAAATTCCTCGACGACTATCAGGCCTCAGTCGACAAGTTGTTCCCGGAGATTCTCGGACACTTGCAGTTGACCGACGAAGACCTCACCAATCCGGACAAGAAGCCCGCCAGTCAGGTCTAGGGCGTGTTTGCAATGGGTATCACGGCGAGAAACGTGGTCTCCGGTCTCACCGGAGGGAATGGCTTGGCAGCTGCCGGCGATGCCAGCAGCTGCATCGAGAAGCTTCATCGGTTCCGATGGCCCTGTGGGCCATCGTTCGTTGGAGCGACGTATCTGGACGGCTGTGCAAACACGCCCTAATGCTCGTGGTCGTTTCTCGACCGCCCCGGGCCAATGTATCCGTCGAGCCACCATGCAATGATGCGATCTCCCACGGCGAGAGCCGGGAGAGGTCGCATCTCCGAGATTCAACGATCGCCAACTCGTCCTGGCCGATCAAGTGAGCACTATGGGACACAGCAACCAGCACATTACGCGGGGCGGCTTTTCACCCGATCTCCTCCAATCGCCTCGTGCAATCGACGTCTCAGGGAACATCCGGGTACGCACATCGGGGAGCGTCACGTCACGACGGGCGAACCACGTCTGGCAGGCCATGCTCGTTGCGCTCGTCGCCGTGTTCCTCGTCCCGATCGCTGCGTTTGCAGCCGACGGCTGGTCCGAGGATTCACCGGCACTCGTCTATGCCGTGGCAACCAACGCCGACGGTTCGATCACTGTCACCGGTCGCCGCGACAATACCGTTGTTGCCTACAGTCGTACCGGCGAACAGTTATGGACATTCGCCACCTCGGGTACCGTCTATGGCGTCGCCATCTCCGATGACGGGCAGCGGATCGCCGTAGCGTCCGAGGATCGCAACGTCTATCTGCTGGATGGCACGGGCACCGAACTTTGGCGATATCGTGGCCGCCAAACCTATCTCAGCGTCTCGATCACCGGTGATGGACAGATCTTGGCCGCGGGCTCCGAAGATCGGACGGTGTCCCTCTTCGATGCCAAAGGGTCGCTGTCCTGGCAGTACATGGGGAGTGACCATATCTCTCAAGTGGCGCTCTACGGAACAGGGAACGGGTTCCGGGTTGCGGCGGGAAGTCGTGATTCCCGCGTCACGCTGATCGACGGAAACGGCAAGCTTGTCTGGCAGACGACGCTCAACTACAGCATTCGCGGTCTTGCCGTGAGTTCGAATGGTGCCCGGATTGCCGCCGGTGACGATCGGTCGACCCTCTATCTGCTGGACGGTGGGAGCGGCAACATCGTCTGGCAATCCGCACTCGGCAGCGCGGTGCCTGCTGTCGGCATCAGTCGCGACGGCAACACGATCGTCTCGGGAACCGCAGCGGGGAAGCTCGCGATCTTCGATGCCAAAGGCGCCCGCACCACGGAAGCCGATGTCGGCGGCGCGTTCTCCGACCTGTCACTGAGCAGCGATTCATCGCTCGCCGCGGTCGCGCGCGACAATCAGGTCGTCCTCTATCCGCGCCAGAGTGACGGATCGTACCGGACCCCTGCAGCCAAATCGGAGTTCTGGAACTTCGCACTGCCGATCATCGGCGCCGTGGCGGTCATCGTCGTGGTCATTACTGCCCTTGGCATGCGAAAGCGCCAGGATGGATCACGTGCCTGGCGAGGCGCGGTCAACCAGAACCGGCAGCTCCGGCGTGAGATATGGCGAGCGCGAAACTCCTACATCTTCCTCGTGCCCACGATGATCATGCTGCTGCTTTTCAGCTATTACCCGGCGTTCTCGGGGATCTACCATGCGTTTACCGAGTGGTCGCCCGGCATCGAAACGAAGTGGGTGGGACTCAAGCAGTTCCGGGATCTGGGAAACAATCGTTATTTCTGGACCGGTATCTGGAACCTGCTCATCCTGATTTCCACCGGCATTCTGAAACTGGCGATCCCGCTTGCCGTCGCGGAGATGATTTTTCATCTCCGGAGCTCGAGGTTGGGGTATGCGTTTCGCACGCTGTTCGTGCTTCAGGTCATCGTCCCCGGAGTGGTGGGCATTCTGCTGTGGGTCAATGTGTACGACCCCAACATCGGCCTGGCGAATCAGGTCCTCCGGGCTGCCGGTCTCGGCAGCTTCACCCGCTACTGGCTTGGAGATGCCGGCAGCGCCATCTGGTCGATTGTCTTCATGGGTTTCCCATGGGTCAGTGCGTTCGCATTGCTGATCTTCTATGGCGGCCTGATCTCCATTCCGGGCGATTTATTCGATTCCGCCTCGCTCGACGGTGCATCGACGCTGCGCCGGATCTTCAATATCGATCTCCCATTGCTTCTCGGGCAGGTCAGACTCCTCCTGATCCTGACATTCATTGCAACAGTTCAGGAATTCGCCGCCGTCTTTCTCACCACTGGTGGCGGTCCGGGAAGTTCGACCTACGTCCCGTCGCTTGAACTCTATTACCAGGCGGTCAGGTTCAATAACTTCGGCGCGGCATCTGCAATCGGGGCCGTGCTCTTTCTGGTCATTCTGGCGGGCACGATCATCAACCTGCGGTACATCAAATCATCGGTCGAATATGGAACCTGAGTGCTCGTGATGATGGTCCTCGGCGATCGCGGCACCGCGCGGCGATTCATCATCGTCATGTTCCCGGCATGTCCCGCGTCCACATCCCCATTGCTCGATACTCTGGAGTTACCATGATGGCCGAAGCAACAAGCAAACCAATACGAACTGTTGCTGACACGTCCGAACAGCAGCGAACCACAACCGTAACCGGATCGCGAGGACGTTACAGGAAATTTGCCGCGCAATCGCTTCTGGTTCTGGTCTTGCTGGTGATTCTTGCGCTCAGTTTCGTCACGATCGCGTTGATGATTTTTTTGTCGCTCAAGGACAACGGACAGATCTACGGGCGGTTCTGGAGTCTGCCTGATCCCGCCCGGTGGGAAAATTACCGTGATGGCTGGATCACGATGAGGCGCTACATCTTCAACAGCCTCCTGTATTCACTTGCCTCGGTGGTGGGCGTCGTCTTGCTGTCGTCGCTCAGCGGCTATGTATTTGCACGGCATCATTTTCCTGGCAAGGAAATCATCTACGTCGTCATTCTCGCACTGCTGATGGTGCCGGGCATTCTGACCCTGATACCCACCTTTGTGCTGGTTCGGCAGCTTGGCCTGATCAACACACCGTGGGCGCTGATTCTGCCGTGGACGGCAGGTGGTCAGATATTCGGCATTCTTCTCTGCCGCTCGTTTTTCGCGACGCTTCCGCAGGAGCTGTTCGACGCCGCGAAAGTCGACGGCGCCTCGGATTTCGAACAGTATTTCCGGATTGCCCTGCCGTTGTCGTGGCCCATCATGGTCACGCTTGCGATCATGCATCTGGTTGGCAGCTATAACGATTTCATCTGGCCGTTGCTGGCGATATCCGACCAGAACATCCAGGTCGTGACCGTTGGCTTGACACAATTCCGGAACGAATTCGGAACGGTCAACTGGGGGCCTCGGATGGCCGCCTATGCGGTGTCTTCCGTACCACTTGTTATCCTGTTCGCCTTCGGGATGCGCTTCTACGTGCGCGGTCTCACGTCGGGAGCAGTCAAGGGGTGAGTCGGCCGTGCCTGTACCGTCTCAAGACAGCGGGATAAAAACGTCGATTGATCGCGCGCTGGGAATCTTTGCGGGGTTTCGTGGCGCATGCTCGACGCCGAGCTACACGCGTCGCCACCCGCGGTCGGACTCGTCGATCCTGCTTGCCGACTGCTTCGGGCGGTTCCGCTTCAAGATCGATCGTTGAATGGCTCACTGGTTGTAGAGCGCGACCATGTCGCGGGCGGTCGCCGCCATCTGGTCGCGAAGCTCCTGCGGTGCGAGCACTTCGACGAGCGCGCCCATCTGCAACAGGGCGACAAGCCCGTGCTGCACCGATTCGATGGGAACGGTGAGACGGATCCACTCGTCCCGATCTATTTCCGTGGCGGGAGTCGCGCTGGCGGTCATTGCGCGGGCGACGATCGGACCGAGCAGAATCTCCGCCATCCGCAGCGCTTCGGGGGCGATACGCACCGTCGCGTGGAGCCGGTAGATCTCGTCCTCGAACCGGGAGGCCCATTCCTGCCAGAAATTCGCCAGGTCGAAATCGCCTGGACGCGCAAACGTCTGCTCACTCGCGGCGACGCTGACGAAGCTGGAGATGCGATAGGCTCGTACCTGCCCCTCGACATACGCTACGAGATACCACGTTCCCGCTTTCAGGATCAGCCCAAGTGGGCGCAGCGTGCGTGTTACCTCCCCTTTCCAACTGTGATAGTGGGTTACGAGCTCCTTCTCGTTCCATACCGCCGATGCTATAACGCCCAGAAACGGAATGTTATCGCTCTCCCGGAACCAGCCCGGTGCATCCAGATGAAAGCGTTCGCGGATGCGTTCGGCACGGGTCTGCGTATCCGGCGAGAGCGACGCGAGAAGCTTCAGCTGGGCGGATGACAGGTCCTCGCCGAACCCCAAGTCATTGGCGGCGTCTGGAATCCCGGCGAAGAACAGCGATTCTGCCTCGTCGGGTGTGAGACCGGTAAGACGGGTACGGTAGCCATCGAGGAGATGATAGCCGCCGACGGGCCCACGATCTGCGTAGACCGGAACCCCCGCTGCGTTCAGGGCGTCGATGTCCCGGTACACGGTTCGAACCGAGACTTCCATCTCGTCCGCGATCTCGCGAGCGGTGAGACGTCCGCGCGCTTGCAGCATGAGCATGATGGAGAGAAGCCGGCTGGCACGCATCGCTCAGACCGAAACGCGCGCAGGTTTCAAAGCCCTTGCGAGTTCGGCGATGTGCGCGGTGCCGATACCGCAGCACCCGCCCACGATCGTCGCACCTGCATCGACCCACCGTTGCGCGAACGTCAGGTACGTCCTGGGAAGGAGGTCATCGCGAATGTCGCAGAGCCCGGTGTTCGCGTCGAGCTCCTTCGTCTCAGGCACGAACGCGTTCGCATAGACACCAATCTTCAAGGTGGGATCGAGGCTCGCAGCAGTCCGGATCGCGGCTTCCATGATCTCCGCTTCGCTACAGTTGAAGAGCAACGACTCGGCACCGATTTCCCGTGCGGCGGCAACGACGTCGGCAATCGATTCACCGGAGCGCAAAGTCGGTTCGGCACGTCCGGTGAGGACCGCCTCCGTCAGGTCATCATCATCGTTCAGGCTGAAGGAGATCCATAGCGGTCGAGGATCTTTCCCAAGCGCGGCACGAATGGCACGAACCTCGGCGATCGAGCTGTGCGTCTCGGCAAGCCAGATATCGACGTGCGGAGAGAGACCTTCGATGATCGGGGCCAGCACCGATGGCGCGATTTCGGCATCGAACAGTTCGGGCCGGTAGGATCCGAACACTGGCGGGATCGAACCCGCTACTTTCACCGGTCGCGCCGCGGTCTCCGAAGATTCGGCTGCCTCGCGGGCAAGTCGTCCGGCGAGATCAGACAGCGCTCGTCCTTCGGTTCGGAAGCGCTCGTCTCCAATGTGGAACGGCACGATGGCATAGCTGTTGGTGGTGATGACGTCTGCACCGGCGGTGATGAATTCGGAATGAACCTGGCGAACGGAACCAGGGTCCTCGATGAGGGCATAGGCGGACCATTCCGGTTGACGAAAGGGCGCGCCGATGCGGACGAGCTCACGACTCATGCCGCCATCGAGAATGACGATTGGGGATTTCACGAGCTTGAGTCCTTTGTCGCATGATGCTGGAATGCCGAGAGCAAACATGACAGCTTGTGTCCTGTTTGCGATCCATTCTACCGTAGGGGCTCTGCCATTTGGGAGGCCGCAGGCCAACAGTGGGATACGGGCAATCGCGTTTTATGCCCATTCGCGCCAGGACAGGTTGCCAGAATCACGGGAAAGGGTGGCAATCGATGGAACCGCTCAGGCGGGTCAGGCGGGTTAGCGTGATTGGATCGGACCGTCCGATTCCGGATCGCCGGCTCTCCGGCTGCACGTTCCTTGACTCAGGCGAATGGTGTGGTTATCCCGACAGATCCTCACGAACGTCCGCGAATGCCAATGCTGAAGGGCAACCATCTGTGGCTGTCCTTCAGCATGATCGATAGTCGATTGGCCTTGGGATGGGTCCGCGACATTCCTCTTTCAATGAAGCGAGGACTGGAAAACGAGCGATTCCCCAAACCGAATACGAATGAGAAACCGTTTGGCTGGACTGCCTAGGCTGCCGGTGTGGCGGCTGGACCTGCGACCGTAAAGACGTCGATCGAGACGATCCCGTTTACGTACCGGCCGCCCTTGGTGTCATCAGGAACGACGAGTCTGATCGGACCATCGTCGCCGGCGAGCGCCTTGCCGTCCTGTTCCCATGCCAGATACATCGGTGTGTTGCCGAACGATGGATCGAGTTCGCCGCCAGAGATCACAACCTGATAGCCATCCTTGGCCGTGACGACGAGATACACGCCGAGCAACGGATTCTTGCCGCCTTTCGGCGTCACAAGACCCACATGATCGAGGACGCCAAGGAGCGGTGTCCCGGTGAACGTATGGTTCTGCGGTTTGCCACTGGCAGTGAAGGTGACATCGAGATGTTCGTTCGGAAGCGCCTGGAGATCCGCCACGCTCAACGATCCGGAGGTCTTGACCTCGCCGGAGATGGCGATCGAATCGCTTGAGGTCGGCGTGGCCGGCGTGGCTTGGGCGAACGCGGTGAGACCAGTGCTCGCGACGGTGGCGAGCATGAGCGCCACGGTCATCAGGAAGGTGAACAACCGGGGAGTATGCGTAACAGACAGCGATGTGGATGTGTGTCGATATGGATGCATGGTCTACGAGACCTCTTCATCAGCATCGAGTTTGCCGATCATCACGTCTGTCGACTTCAGGACCGCAACCACCTTGTCACCGGCTTGAAGGTTGAGGGAATCGACGGAGCCCTTGGTGATGACCGATACGATCGTCACGCCATTGCCGATGTCGACTGACACTTCAGCCGTCACAATGCCGACCTCGATCGCGACGATCGTGCCGGAAATCTGATTGCGCGCACTCAATTTCACGTATGCATCTCCTTCTGGTTTCATCATTGATTAGTCAATTGTCGACTATTGAAGTGCATCGTAGCGCAATCGCTACCAATGGGATAGACCCGGCCTCTCATGGTGAGAAACCGGGTCTATCCCATCGTCGTTGAAACCCCCTGAGCCGGGTGCTTCACGAAGGCGTTTGTACTGCCGCCGATGCATGCGTTCGTCATGTCGAGCATCGAGCCTGCCCTGGTAGCTCATCTCGCAGCTCGGCCGAGCCCATTCGACCCGTTCGGCTGCGCTCGTTCGCGCTGCGAGGATACACTCCGCCGAATGGGTTGATACATCTCTCCCATGGTGGAAAACGCCCGGACGTTGTTCGTGAATAATCCGGGCTACAGATTCTCGCCGTGTGCCTGGATGGTTTCCGCGTAGAAGCGACCGGAATCCTTGAGCGTTCGTTCCTGCGTTGCGTAGTCGACGTACGTGATTCCGAACCGCTTGGTATACCCTTCGGACCATTCGAAATTGTCCAGAAGCGACCACGCGAAATACCCGTCAAGGGGAACTCCCTGCACAATGGCCTCATGCGCCGCAAGCAGGTGTCCTTGCAGGTAATCGATCCGATCCGGGTCGTTGATCCGCCCGTCGACCGGTTCCCGGTCGTCCCAGGCCGACCCGTTCTCGGTGACGACGATGCTGCCCGGGGCATAATCGTTGTGTACGCGAACAAGCAGGTCCTCGAATCCGTTCGGGTCGACAAGCCAATCCATTGCGGTTCGTTTGCCGGACGCACGCGGATCACCGATCAGATCGAACAGTCCATTCGGATCGTGTTTGACCCACGTCGGGGCATAGGTGTTGATCCCGAGAAAATCTGTCGGGCGGCTGATGACATCGAGATCGCCGGTGCGGACATCCGGATTGGCGTGGTCGTAAAACCCGACGATATCCTCCGGATATCCGCGCCCGAAGACGGGATCGAGAAACCAGCGGTTCTGGTGCCCGTCCATGATGCTGGTCGCGTACTGATCCGCTTCCCGATCGCTGTTCGGATACATCTGCGCGAGATTCAACGTGATCCCGACCTTGCTCTCCGGCACGTTCGAGCGAATCACTTCGACCGCATGCCCATGAGCCAAAAGCAGATGATGTCCGGTGGCAAGCGCCTTCGACAAGCTTCTCGAGCCGGGCGCATGGATACCCCACAGGTCACCGAGGATGGCAATTACCCACGGTTCGTTGATCGTGATCCAGTTCTTGACACGATCGCCGAGCCGGCGTGTGACGACATCCGTGTATTCGGCGAAGGCGTCCGCGGTGCTGCGATGCGGCCAACCGCCGCCGTCCTGAAGCGCCTGCGGCAGGTCCCAGTGGTAGAGCGTTGCCCACGGCTCGATTCCCGCCGCCAACAGACCGTCGACGAGGCGGTCGTAGAAATCGAGACCGGCCGCATTGACCTGACCCCGTCCATTGGGCAGGATGCGCGGCCAGGCAATCGAGAAGCGGTAGGCGTCCAGTCCAAGTTCCTGCATCAGGCGAATGTCCGCAGGCCAGCGATGGTAATGGTCGCATGCGATATCGCCAGTGTCGCCGTTCGCGGTTTTCCCGGGAGTATGGCTGAATCGGTCCCAGATCGATTCGCCCCGCCCATCTTCCCTGACGGCGCCTTCTATCTGATAGGCGGCGGTCGCTGCCCCCCAGACAAAGCCTTCGGGAAACGCTCGTCCACCGTCACTCATCGGGAAGCTTTTTCAGCGTTGCGGTAGGCGGTCACGACGTCGCCAACTGGATCGGTTGGGTTCGGATTGTCCTGCTCGGTGATGTAATACTCAACCCCAGCCCTGTCCGACGCGGAAAGGATCGCACCCCAATCGAGTACGCCTTCCCCAAACGGAACATCCTTCCGGGGATCGTCACGGGACGCGTCCTTGAGATGCACGAGGCGGATGCGATCGGCATTGGTGCGAATCACCTCGGCAGCATCGTACCCGCCGACTTCGGCCCAGAATGCGTCGAGTTCAAACGACACAGTGCCCGGTTCGGTGATCTCGAGGAGCGTGTCGAAGATGGTCTTGCCAGCGTCGCTGGTCTCCTCGAACTCGAAATTGTGATTGTGGTATCCGAACTTGAGGTTCGCCGCCTGAAGTTTCTCTCCATACTGGTTGAACTTTTCGCCGAGCTTCTCGAATGCCGCCACGGAGCGGTCGTCTGGTCCGATCCACGGAATGACACCCCACTCGGCACCGATCGTGTGCAGATTCTCAATGACCTGATCGATACTGGCCTCGAATTCCGTCACCGGTATGTGAGCGCTGAATGCCTTGAGGCCATGGCTGTCGAGCAACCCGCGAATGTCCTTGGCGGAGTGGCCCTGGAAGCCCGCGAACTCGACCCCGGGATAGCCCGCCGCCGCGACCTTGGAGAGGGTGCCGTCGAAGTCCTTGGCGGTCTGCTCGCGAAGCGTATAGAGCTGGATTCCAATCTGAGACTTCTTCATGTGGATTCCTTTCGATTCGTATCTGGTACCGGCACCGAGGGTATCCGGTGTGCGTTGGTGGCGGCTTGCGGCGAGAGTTTTTCACGGCATACCCTGGCTTCAGATCCCATCATGGCCAGGCGAACGACGGGAGAAATCGCACGTGATCTCTCCCGTCGTTCGCGGAATGCGACCACCTTCACCTCCACCCCCGTCTAAAACGTCGAGTGAATCTCGACGCTGGTATGGTCGTGGATCGACTGATTGGCTGCGTTCATGATCTCCAGGACGTGTGTCGCGTGCTGGGCGGTCATGACCTGCGTCTCGCCGTCTTCGAGCACTTGCACTGCATGGAGGATGCCGGATTCCAGAATGCCGGGGGTGCGCGGTGGGTCGATGGGCGCGACGTTGTTCTGCCAACCCTCGTTCGTGCCTTCCGGGCTCTCGTCACGGAGGTAGAGGTCGAACGATCCGTTGCCCACGAACCACTGTTCTCGGCTGATGCTGATCGCCCCGAGCGTTCCCTGCAATTCGAAGATCGGTCCCTTCGTCGCGGGCGACGCGAAGCTGGCGAGCAGGTGGGCGAAGGTGTTGTTGCCGAAGTCCAGATTAATGGAATACAGGTCGGGACCGGTGACGTCGAACTCTTCGCCATAGAAGCGGTCGACCATGTTCTTGCGATGCGGAACGAGAATGCCGCCGACGGCCTGAGCCCGCTTGGCAGGACCGAAGAGACCCGTGAGCACGGTTAGGCCATAGACACCCATGTCGATCATGGGGCCGACGCCTGGTGTGTAGAAGACCTTCGGGTCGCCGATATACGTTCTCCAGGCGGCAGGTCCGAGACCGGAGAACTCGGCGCGCGCAAAGATCGGCGTGCCAATCCTGCCCTCGCTGATGAACTGCTTGATCGTCTTGAATTTCCCGGTCACGAGTGTCGCCGGAGCGCAGAAGAAGGACTTTCCTTGCTGCCGGGCGATCTCGACGAGTTCGTTCGCCTGCTGGACTGTCGCGGCGATCGGCTTCTCGGAGAACGCATGATAGCCGGATTCGAGCGCTCGCGCCGTGATATCGCGATGGAGCGGCGCAGGCGTAAGGTTGAACACAAGGTCGATCTTGCGGTCGCCTTCGCGATTGTCATGGTTCAGGAAGTCGTCGTAGGACGTATACGTGGCAACAGCTTCGTCCGGAAAGAGGGCAGCTGCATTGTTGACCCGTTCTTCCAACACATCGAAGAGCGCGACAACTCGAACGCGATCAGCGAGTTCCTTCATGCCAGGCAGATAGGCCCGAATCGCAACATCACCGCAGCCAACTACACCAACGTTTATCACGAGCATTCATTCCTTGACGTGGATTCGATCGGTTTCCGGTGTGGCATGCAGACGTCTGTTCTGCGATTGCCCATGAGTAATGTACCGGGTTCCAACAACTCTGCAAGTGCCAAGTCTCCATCCGCCTCGGCATCGAACCAGATCGGAATGGCGTGGGTTGGGAGGTTAATCGGCAGCCAGGCCGGAGCGTGAATCCGCATTTCCGGCACCGTGCAGATGGCAACGCACCCAGTGACGTGTGCCAATATGGGCGATTCCAGGCATTGTTTCGCGGCAGACGGCCATCACACGAGGACACCTCGGCGCGAATGGGCATCCCGGAGGGGGATCGAGCAGCGAAGGGATCTCTCCCCGCACCGCCGCATCCGGTGTGCGCAACCCGGCGTGCGGATTTGGCACCGCCGAGAGCAGAAGTTGGGTGTATGGGTGGGCAGGTGCATCGATCAGTTCTCGACTGTCGGCGCTTTCAACCATCCGTCCGGCATACATCACATTCGTCTGATCCCCGATGTAGCGCGCGCTGGCGATGTCATGGGTGATATAGAGGAAGGAGATGCCTTGCTCCTCCTTGAGTCGCTCCATCAAATTGAGAATGCCGACGCGGATCGAGACGTCGAGCATGGAGACCGGTTCATCGGCGAGCATCAGCTTCGGCTCGACTGCTAGCGCACGCGCAAATGCGACGCGTTGGCGCTGGCCCCCGGAGAGTTCATACGGAAACTTCTCCTTGACCTCGCGCGCCGGCTTCATGCCGACGATATCCAGCAGTTCTTCGACCCTCGCATTCACCGCCTTGGATCCCCGCACGATCTTGTGAATCCTGAGCGGCCGCTCGAGCAAATAGCTGATCGGGTGCGCCGGATTGAGCGATCCGAAAGGATCCTGGAATACCATCTGAACTTCGCGCCGATATTTGAGGGACGCATTGCGCGGCTCGTCCTTCAGGATATCTTTTCCCTGATAGAGAATCTTCCCCTCGGTGGGATCGATCAGCCGCGCGAGTACCCGCGCGGTCGTGCTCTTGCCGCTACCGGATTCCCCTACCAGCGCGACAACCTTCCCGCGCGGGATCGCGAAGGAGACGTCGTCGAGAGCGTGGACGGCCCGCTTATCCAAGGCACCACCAACCGGAAAGCGCTTGCTGAGATGTTCGACTTCCATCACGTGGTCATGGGTGTGGTTCTGCTGTGAGGAAACAACGTTCGGATGAACGCCGTTGGGCGGGTTGAGGCTCATGCGTATTGCTCCGTCCCGTATGTTTTCGTCTTCACGGGCATGCTGCCGAAGCCCGGGCCAGGGTGTTTTCGGTCGGCTCCCAAAGCATTCGGAATCGCTGCGACGAATGCTTCTCGTGCGGTGCCATCGCGTTCATCCTCATGGTGCGCCCGGCAATGATGCACGCCGGTGTCGATCGGTCTCGTCATGCCACGCTCCCCGCCGGAGTGGATTCCGGGTAGAGGTGACACGCGACCAGATGGTCCGGTTCGACTTCGGCGAGACGGGGAACAACGCGATCGCACTGCGCCATCCGGTTCGGACACCGAGGATGGAACCGGCAGCCAGATGGTGGTGCGGCCAGATCGGGAGGTGACCCGGGGATACCGGTGAGCTTGACGCGCTCGCCCGTCAGCGACGGGAAGGAGCTCATGAGTCCACGAGTGTATGGATGCAGCGGGTTGTCGAACAGCGTGCGAGCGGGCGCGAGCTCGACGATCTGACCCGCATACATGATCGCGATCCGGTTGGAGATCTCGACGAGCAGCGAGAGATCGTGCGTGATGAAGAGAATCGAGAACCCGAGCTGCTCTCGCAGTTCGGTGATCTGATACATGATCTCCTTCTGAACCACCACATCGAGTGCCGTTGTCGGTTCGTCCATGATCATCAGTGGCGGATGGAGCGCCAGCGCGATCGCGATCACGGCCCGTTGCCGCATTCCTCCCGAAAGTTGATGCGGATAGGCATCGATCCGGTTGGCCTCGATCCCAACCACCACCAGTAATTCTTCGGCACGGCTTCGCGCCACGCGGTCCGACACGCCCTCATGTGCCTGGATCGCATCGATGATCTGGGCACCGACGGTCATGACCGGGTTGAGCGCGTTCATGGCGCTCTGGAACACCATCGAGACATCTCGCCAGCGAAACTCGGCGAGTTCGTCGTCGTTCATCTCGAGTACTTCACGACCCCCGAACTTCACGGAGCCACCGGTGATGATCGCGGGAGGCTGCAGGATGCGGAGGATCGCCTGGGCGATCGTGGATTTGCCGGAACCGGATTCCCCGGCAAGACCGAGTACCTCTCCCGGCTTAAGCGAGAACGACACACCGTCGACGGCACGAACCGGTCCGCGCAGCGAGAGATAATCAACTTTCAGATTCCTGACCTCGATCAACGGCTCGAGGCTGTGTTGACCGGGCCGATGTTCTGGTGACGGCGAGGGCGTACCGCTCCGCTTGGTGGAAGTTGTGGCCATGTCAGTCTCCGGCTGGTTGATTGATTTGCTTGATGACAGGTGTCGCTCTCGAGGATCCGAGTTTCTGCCTGGATTTTCGGAGCGCGATATTGGTCTCTCGCTGGGATCGCAAGCGAGGGTTCGTCACTTCGTCGATCGCGTAATTAACGAGCGTGAAGGCGAACGCGACGAGCGCGATGCAGGCCCCGGCGGGCACGAACGTCCACCATGCTCCCGTCAGCAGCCCGGCATTGTTCTGGGCCCAGTAAAGATTCGTGCCCCAGCTGATGACGCTCGGATTGCCGAGTCCGAGGAACTCGAGACCAGCCTGCGCGCCAATCGCAAACGTGATCGCTCCGAACATCCCGGCGACGAGGATCGACATCATGTTCGGCAGGATCTCCCGGAAGATGATCCGAAAGCTGTTCTCACCACTGACGACAGCGGAGGAAACGAAATCCTTCTCCCGCAGACTGAGCGTTTGCGCTCGCAGAACCCGAGCTCCATACGCCCAGCTGGTCACGGTCAGGACTGCGACGATCGTCCAGAACCCGGCGGGCAGGAACGCCGCCAGGATCACAAGGAGCGGCAGCGTGGGGATGATCAGGAACACATTCATGCAGAGCGAGAGGAAGTCGTCCACCCGGCCGCCGAAATATCCTGCTGACATCCCGACGATCGCTCCGATAACGGTGACGGCGACGCCCACGATCACGCCGGTCCCGAGCGAAATACGCGTGCCGTAGATCGTCTGCGAAAGGACGTCTTCGCCTGAACCGGTCGTCCCCAGCGGGTACGCGCGCGATGGCGCCTGATGTGGCCTCGCCACGAAGTCATCCGGCGCATATGGGGCGATAGCGGGGGCGAAGATCGCAATCACGCCGAAGAAGATCAGGAGGATGAGGCCCACGGTCGCCTTTCGATTCTGGAGCACCATCCCGAGCAACGCACCACCTCGCCGCTTCCGGTGGGGACTGGTCGGAGCGTCGGTGGGCTGATTATCCTGGACGGCGATATCGGCCTCGATGATTGGTTGTATTGCGCTCATGGCTGTGTTGTCCTCATGGTCGTTTCCCGGGCGAACGAGAGATGCGCGCGAACCGCGATCGGTCTGTGGGCAGCCATCATGGCGTTACCCTCGCACGCGAGGATCGAGGCGGACGTACAGGAGGTCGACAAGCAGATTGGCGAGCAGCACGCCAAACGTGATGCCGAGGAAAAGCCCCTGCATGAGCGGATAGTCGAGATTGCGAACCGCATTGATCAGCTGGTAACCAAGTCCCGGATAGGAGAAGACGATCTCCGTCAGAAGCGACCCGCTGAGGACGAACCCAAGCTGCATGCCGAAGGCGGTCACGTTCGGGAGCATCGCATTGCGGGCAGCGTAGTTGAACATCACCCTGCGCTGGGGGAGTCCTTTCGCCTCGGCCATGGTGACGTAGTCCTCGGACAACGTGGAGATCATGGCGTTGCGCATACCGAGCATCCAGGAGCCGACCGAGATCACGATGAGCGACGAGGCGGGCAGGATCAGATGGTAGAGGACGCTTCCAATGAATTGGAAGGTGAACGCCGGGGAGAGATCGTCGCTGTAGGCATGGCGGAGCGGAAACAATCCCCACTGGAAACTCAGGAAGAACAATCCGACAAGCGCAAGCCAGAAATATGGGAATGAACCCACGAACATCAGCAGTGGAGGCATGACGGAATCGACGATTCCACCTCGCTTCCAGGCGCCGAGAACTCCCAGCAGGTTGCCAAGGATGAAGCTGATGATGGTGGCACTGAGGCTGAGAATGACGGTCCAGATCAGACCCTTCATGATGATGTCGGTGACGGGAGTCGGGAACGAGGACAGCGCGATCCCAAATTCTCCGCGCGATATATTGCCGAGATAATCGATGTACTGCCGCCACAATGGTGCGTCCGAGAGCCCATAGGCCTGGCGCATCGCATCGATCGTTTCCGGGCGAACCTGACCCTGGAGACGAGCCATGACGGCATCGCCGGGGTCTCCCGGCATGAAACGAGGCAGGAAGAAATTCAGCGTAATGGAGGCCCAGGCCGCCAGCGCGTAGAAACCGAGTCGTCTCAGGATGTAACTCATCGTCTGTGCCTCATGGAGCTGTTCCCCGGAAGTGGCGAAACGCTCGGGTTCCCCCACGAACCGATCGATGGAGCGTCCCGTACCACTACCACGGTGCATCCATCACGTGTGCTTCGACATCGCCGAGCCGTCTTCGTCATGTCGAGCCTGTCGAGAAATCTCTCAGAAGCGTCAACGCAGAGATGTCTCGACTTCGCTCGACATGACGAACTGCCGTCATTTCAGCAGCAGCTCCGGAGCTAGTTGAGAAATCTCTCTCGGAAGCGCGCGTCAGCGGCGAGATGTCTCGACCCATTCGGCTTCGCTCGGCCGCGCTGCGCGATGCAGCTACCAGGGCAGGCTTTCGCTCGACATGACGAGCTGCCGTCATTTCGAGCCTGTCGAGACGTCCCTCTTGCGAGGGACGCCCCGACACGACGGGCTGCCAGTCTCCTATTAGACCGGCTTGATCGTCGTCAGGAGGATCAAGCGCTCGTTGGCATAGGTCGACAGGATCGTATACGGATTCTTCTCGCTCGGGAAGCCGGTGAAGCGCATGGTGTTGAACTCACCCCACTGCGGTCCCGGGAAAAGCGGAATCGCCGGTGCGTTGTCGGCGTAGAACTGCTGGAGCTTGGCGCCAATGTCCTTCTGGGTTGCCTCATCGGACGTCGCCGCGAACTGATCGAGCAGCGCGTCAGCTTCCGGTGACTTGAAGCGATGCCAGTTCTCGCCGGCGGACTCCCCAATTGGGCGCCACGTGTTGGTGGACATCACGCCGCGGTAGAAGTTGAAGATTGTGGCGCCCTGCGAACTCCAACCGATCGACATCGTGAAGTCGCCGTTCTGGACGTTGTTCTGCCAGGTCGCCTGTTCGAATGGCTTGACGGTTGCCTTGATCCCGATCGCGGCCAGGTTCTTGGAGATGATGTCGACCGATTGAACCCAGTCGGACCAACCGGAGACGACGTTCAGCTCGTACTCCATCGCCTTGCCGTCGGCTGTCTTGCGGATATCGCCATCCTTGGCGAGACCGGCGGCATCGAGCAGCTGGTTGGCCTTGTCGACGTTGTAGGAAACCCACTCGGCACCCTTGGCCGCGTCGGTTTTCCACGAGTCGAAGGCGTCACTCAGACCGGTGCTGTCCGATGGATGGGTGTAATCGTACATCGCGATCGCGACGATCTGGTCTCGGTTGATCGCCATGCTGATGGCCTTGCGGACATCGGCATTGTCGAACGGCGCAACCGTGGTGTTGAGGTAGAGATGGACCGTCGCACCGGTGGCCGGGAACCAGTAGTTGAAATGCTCCTTGTCCTTGTCGACGTAGGTCTTCTGGATGTCCGGGATGAAATTGCCGGCCCAGTCGTTCTCGCCGTTGATCGTGGCAAGGTTGGCCGAATCGTTGCTGTTGTAGGCTGGAATCCGGATACCGTCGATGTACGGCTTGCCTTCCTGCCAGTAGGACGGATTCTTGTGCAGCTCCCAGATCTGATTCTCGAACCGGGCGACGTTCGTGAACGGGCCGGTGCCGACCGGATTTTCATTCGTGAAGGTCACTGGATCGGCGACGTCTTTCCAGATGTGCTCCGGGATGATGTTCTGGCTGCCGATGTCGTAGAGACCAACCGTGTACGGCTCGGGTGACGACGCGGCAGGAGAGGCAGCAGGTGTGGCGCCCGCGGCTGCGGCGGGAACCGGCTTGCCGAACGTGAAGACAACAGTGGTGTCATCCGTCGCTTCGATCGAGGGCAGGTAGTCGATGACGGATCGAGCACCGTTACCTGGCAACGCCGGGAACTTCTTGAAGAGGTTGAAGGTGAAGGCCACGTCCTTCGCGCCGAACGGCGTTCCGTCCGACCATTTGACCCCGGCGCGGGTCTTGAACGTCAGAACCGTGTTGTCCTTGTTGAATGACCAGGACTCGGCCAGCCAGGGAACGATCTCCGCCTTGATCGTGTTGTAGATGAAGAGTGGTTCGTAGATACCGTTTTGGGTCAGCCAGCGACAACTCGCGCCGCCGGGCAAGAGAGGATTGAAGTTGCGAGTCCAGGTCGATGCCTGCTCATCGGCGGCCGTCAGCAGCTTGAGATCGCCGCTGGACTGGGCCGCGACAGCCGTCGCGGGGATCACGCCGGTGCCAAGCAGCGCGACGAGCGCAGGGGCGGAAAGCCCGAGCGCCATCGCGCGCTGCACCAATTGGCGTCGATTCACCTTGCCAGCGCGAAAGTCCTGGACGAGATCTTCGGGGGAATACTGTGTCATCTGTGACCTCCCAACGGCCTTGTCGGCGGCCGTGGTATGTGCGAAGGGTGAATCGTTCGTCGTGTCGAGCGGAGATTCTGAACCGGAGTGGTCATCAACCGACCTCCTGACGAGTCACGCTCCTTTCGAATGGCCCGCTCGTGGCGAACGGGCGGCAATGCGAATAGACCGTGAGTGGCGCCGGGTGTTGACCGTCCTTCGACGTATCGACCGGGGCGGCACGTGACTGATAGACGACATTGGATGGGGGGTGTTTCATAATGCGGCTACCTGACTGGCGATCGGCAGCGCGTACGGTGTCGTGAATTCACGGTCCCCATATACGCGCGGCAATGCAGGACAACCGCATGAGGAATCGAGGACGAGATCGATCGGCAGCCACTCCTGAACCGGTGATTGACCAGGATTGGAGACGAGATCGACAAGCATCTCCACCGCGCGCTCACCCAGCCTGCGAGCTGGCTGGCGAATGGAGGAAAGTCCTTCACGCTGGTTGCGTTCCTGCTGAATCCCGTCGAAGCCGATAACCGCGACGTCGTTGGGGATGTTGCGTTGCAGCGTCCTCGCCGCATGGAGAACACCCCACGCCATCGAGTCGCTCGTCACGAAAATTGCTTCTGGCGGCGTCGAAGACGACAGCAAGTCCGTCGCCTGCAAGAACGCCTCGCGTTCCTGGTAGTTGCCAAAGCGGGATTGGGCGACACTCGGATCGAGCCCGGATTGTTCCACCGCGTCGAGGAATCCGAGGCGTCGATCCTCGGCAGTCACCATCGTCGATGGTCCCGAGATGACGGCGAGTCGGCGATAGCCATGGGACAGCAGATGTTCCGTCGCGATCCGGGCGGCAGCCCGATTGTCGATGTCAACGAAGGAGAAGCGCTCGTCGGTGTCCCGGCCGATCACAACGGATGGAAAATTCTCGCGAGCCAGCCGGTGGCTCAGGACGTCGTCTTTCAGGCTCGACGAGATGATCAGCCCGTCGAGATGCCGGGCGCGGACGGTTCGCTCGATCAGGCGGTTAACCGCCGCGTGATCGGTGGATGATTCCATCAGGAGCATCAGGCTGTAGTCCGCGTTGCGGCATCCATCCATGCATCCCTGAATCATGTGCGGGAACCAGGGATCGCCGAAGATCGAGTTCATCGCCTGCGGAATGAGCAACCCGAAGATCCGATTGTGACGAGTGGCCAGGGAGCGGGCGGCGGCGTTCGGGTGGTAGTTGGTTTCGGCGACGATTCGCAAGACACGGGTGCGCACGCCATCACTGACCCGGGGATCGTTGTTGACGACCCGGGAGACGGTGGAGCGGGAAACCTCTGCGAGTTTGGCTATATCCTCGAGATTCATCCTATGCCTGCCAGATAGCGTGATATGCGGAATCCACCAAGAATCCGGTATCGCATCGACGCACATGATCACCAACGCAAACGCTGGATATTGGAGTGGGAGCGCTCCCACGGGAATGCGGATAGCGTACAGCGCGTGTTTACGGATTGTCAACGTCTCATGCGCGGAAGGAATCGTCGCACTCGTTTCGGAACAGGCGGTTGGGGCTTCAGGGCTGTGACCTCACGGGTCCGACCTCACAGCTGATCGCCCTTCCAATCACGGATCACGGAGATGCGAGGTGTGGTGCACGGGGTATGTCATTGTTGCGAGGTAATTGGAAAACCGGGATCGACGAAAGACGTAAAGGGAGGACAGATGGCGTGGGTTTTGTTGGCGGTGGCGATTGCATCCGAGATTGTGGCGACACTCTCGCTCAAGCAATCCGAGGGATTCAGCAAGCTTGCACCTTCGGTCGTGGCGATTCTTGGCTATGTGATTTCTCTGGCACTGGTCGGTCAGGCATTGAAGACAATCCCGGTGAGCGTCGCCTATGCGATCTGGTCGGGCGCGGGGACCGCGATCGTGGCGGGAGTCGGGATGGCATTTCTTGGGGAGAGTGTCAGTGTTGTGCGGGTAGCGGGCATCACCCTGATCGTGGTCGGTGTCGTGGTGCTGAATATCGGAGGCGCGCACTGAGGCAGGGATGTCCCGCGTCGCGATGGGCCAGACGCTCGGTAGACCGGCAAGTGCTGATCGAGCCTCTGCTCGACACAGCTGTGGGGATGACGCGATGGTGTTGAAGGCATGAGGCCGTCCATGGCAGCTTGTCCCTCCTGCGTCCGGTGCAGCTGCTGGGATGGCGGGGACAGAGATCATAAACGCAGTTGGGACAACGATGTCGGGCTGTACCCGAGCGAGTGCGACCGCATTTGTGGCCGCACTCGTTTTTGTCGCTACATCGGAATTCACACGTTATGCTCGTTGGTAGGGTGCCGCCTCGCTGCGGACTCCATAGCTTGCTCTGGCAGCGGCGCCGCGCCCATTCGGCTTCGCTCGTCCGCGCTGCGAGGGTAAACTCCGCCGAATGGGTCGACCTTCCATCGCAGTGCGATGGATCAGCCCTGTAGGCTGACATCGGGGAGGCACATCTTTTGATCGCCGTTTTAGGACGCGAGATACAACAGCACGGCATTCGCCATCGTCGCGATACCGGCGCTCATCCCTTCCTCTTCGACATCGAACCGGGGATGATGGTGTCCCCACGTGATCCCTCGCTCGTCGTTGCGCGTCCCGACGTTGAAGAAGCAGCCGGGACGTTCGAGTGAGAAATAGGCGAAGTCCTCGCCGCCCATGCCGAGTGGCCAGTCGACGACGTTCTCCTCGCCCAGTGCATCGATGCCACCCTGGCGGACGAACTCGATCATCTCCACATCGTTCTGGATGCTTGGATAGCCCCAGAACCATTCGACCTGCACGTCGGCGCGGGCCGACTTGCCGATACCTTCGGCGATCTGCGGAAGGCGCTCGGCGATGTGCTGACGAACCTCCTCGGTCAGGGTGCGAACGGTGCCGCGCAGCTCTGCGGTATCCGGAATCACGTTGAAGGCATCGCCGGCAAGGAAGGCGGTAGTCGAGACGACCGCCGCATCCATCGGATCAGTCTCACGGGAGACAAGGGTCTGCAGGGCCATCACGATCTGGGAACCGATCACCACCGGGTCGACGGCCACGTGCGGCCGGGCAGCATGGCCGCCACGTCCCTGGATCACGATCCGAAAACGGCCGGCAGCGGCACATCCGGGTCCAGCCGGACGGAGTCCGATCTTGCCCGATTCGAGTTGGGACGAGACATGGAGGCCGAAGACCGCATCAACGTGAGGATTCTCGAGCACGCCCGCTCTGATCATGCCGATCGCGCCGCCCGGTGGGAGTTCTTCGGCTGGCTGGAAGAGCAGCTTGACGGTGCCCGCGAACTCGGCGCGTCGATCCTGCAGCACCCGCGCGAGTGCAAGGAGCATGGCGGTGTGCGCGTCGTGCCCGCAGGCGTGCATCACGCCCGCATTCTGCGAGACGTACTCGACCTTGTTTTCCTCGAGAATCGGCAGCGCATCCATATCGGCCCGGACGAGCGCGACCTTGCCACTTCCGCCGTCCTTCGTGCCACGAATCAGCGCCGTCACGCCAGTGCTGTTATCGATCCCGGTTTGGATATCCTCGACGCCAAGTTGCGTCAGGCGCTCTGCCACGAACTTCGCGGTTTCGTATTCTTCGAACGCCAACTCGGGGTGCTCGTGGAGGAAGCGACGGTCGGCCACAATGCCGGGCATGATCTCGTCGATGTCGTTACGTAGTCTGGTAGCGATAGCGGTGGAGGTGACCAAGAGAGTTCCTTTCGTGTTTGCGGAAAAATGGTCTCGACATCCCATGGGGTATCTTCGAGGGATTTCTCGACCAGCCCGGTGCAGCTGCTGAAATGACGGGCAATAGCTGTTTGCCGGATGCTGATCCCGCCCTGGCAACTCCTTTACCTGTCATCCTGAACGACGTGAAGGATCCACCGGCGAAGTGCATGACAGCGCGGCTGCCATCTGGTCTTGCACATCCACTCCGTTTGCCCGGCGGGGCATCAGCTCCGCCGGGGGATTCTTCGACGGGCTCAGAATGACTGGCAAGGGCTCACGATGACAGACGAAAGCTCAGGATAACCTGCTCGATCGTATGCAATCCGTGGCGGCGGCCTTTATGGCTGCTTTGGGGCGGCCATAAAGGCCGCCGCCACGGAGATTACCGAAATAACTTGTCAATGTTCATAAGGCCGCAGCTACGGATTGAAGTGAAGAGCATGTTACGAATTCAGGTAGGAGATCACCGCGCCCGCCATCGTTGCGAGGCCGGCGGTCATCCCTTCTTCCTCGATATCGAACTTGGGATGATGATGACCCCAGGTGATGCCACGCTCTTCGTTGCCAACCCCGACATAGAAGAAGCAACTTGGCACTTCCAGCGAGAAATAGGAATAATCCTCGCCACCGAGGCCAATGGGTGGCTCGAACACGTTCGCCTCACCGACGGCGGCGATCGCCGCGGCGCGAACGATCTCGACCATCGCAGGATCGTTCTGGATGCTGGGGTAGCCACGCATGTACGTGGCGTTGGCAGAGCCGCCCAACGCGTCGGCGATCCCCTCGGCGATCTCCGGCAGCCGGATCGCGATATGCTCGCGGACGGCCTGGTTGAACGTGCGGACGGTCCCACGCATCTCGGCGGTATCCGGGATGACGTTGAAGGCTTCTCCCGCTTGAAGCACGGTTGTCGAGACGACGGCTGGCTCCAGGGGATCGGTCTCTCTCGACACCAGCGTCTGGAAGGCTGTCACGATATGGGAGCCGATCACTACCGGATCGACCGCTGCATCAGGTCGGGAGGCGTGGCCGCCCTTTCCCTGAATCGTGATCTTGAAGCGGTCGGAGTTGGCAGAGCCAAGACCGGGACGAATCCCGATCAGGCCGGCCTCGGTGCCGGACTGCACATGAAGTCCCAGCGATGCATCGACGTGTGGATCTTCCAGCGCGCCATCCCTGATCATCCCGATCGCGCCGCCGGGGTGCATTTCCTCGGCGGGCTGGAAGAGCAGCTTGACGGTGCCCGCGAATTCGGCTTTGCGATCGAGCAGGATGCGGGTGAGTCCCAGCAGCATCGCGGTATGCGCGTCGTGCCCGCAGGCATGCATCACGCCCGGGTTTTGAGACACGTACTCGGCGCTGTTCTCCTCGAGAATGGCAAGCGCATCCATATCGGCGCGCACCATCAGGACATGTCCATCGCCACGACCACCGCGAATCAGGCCAGTCACGCCGTTGCCGCCGATACCGGTCCTCACGTCCTCGATGCCGAGTCCCTGCAGGCGTTCAGCGACGAATCTGGCTGTCTCGACCTCGTGGAAACTGAGTTCGGGATGCTCGTGCAACCAGCGCCGGTCGGCGATGACGCCGGGCATGATCTCCTCGATATCATCCAGAAGTGTCGTTGCGGTAGCCATTGCGATGTCCCTTGTCTATCTGCCCGAATGCCCCGCTGCCGGCGCCGCTGCCGCGTACCTGCAATCGCTCATGCAATGCTTTCGCAGGTCATTACTTGGCGCCGAGATAGCCGAACACCGCGCGGACCGTGGTCTCGATGCCGATACCGAGCGATTCCTCATCGATGTCGAATCGTGGGTGATGGTGGCCCCATACGAGACCCTTCTCCGCGTTTCGCGTGCCGACGAAGAAGAACGAACCAGGACGTTGCTCGAGGAAATAGGAGAAATCCTCTGCTCCCATCACAGGAGGCAGGTCGAGGACCAGATCTTCTCCCACCACGTCAATCGCGGCGGTGCGGACGATCTCCGTGTGCTCCGGATCGTTGACGGTCGCCGGGTAGCCACGGGTGTAAACCGCCTCGACGGTCGCGCCGCCCGCCGCGACGATCCCGGTGGCAAGTTCGACGATCCTGCGTTCGAGCTGGTCGCGAACCTCCGGATTGAAGGTGCGGACCGTGCCCCCGAGTTTGGCGATATCGGGAATGACGTTGAAGGCATCCCCGGAATTGAAGGCGCAGACACTGACCACGGCACTGTCCATCGGGTTGACCTCCCGCGAGACGAGCGTCTGCAGGGCCACGATCAACTGGGCGCCGATCACGACCGGATCGATGCAGTGCTGCGGGTAGGCGCCATGCCCGCCCTTGCCCTTGATCGTGATCTGGAAACTGTCCGCAGCTGCCATGACGGGTCCCGACCCAACGAGCACGGTGCCCAGATCACTGTCCTGCGCCATGTGGAGACCGAAGACGGCATCGACATGAGGATCCTCGAGGACGCCCTGCTCGATCATGCCGTTGGCACCTCCGGGAAACTGTTCCTCGGCTGGCTGGAAAAGCACCTTGACCGTTCCCGCGAAGTCGCTCTTGCGCTCGGTCAGCATGCGTGCCACCCCAAGCAGGATCGAGGTGTGTGCATCATGTCCACAGGCGTGCATCACGCCCGCATTCCGGGAAACGTACTCGACCTGATTTTCCTCGAGAATCGGCAGCGCATCCATATCGGCCCGCAGGAGCACAACACGTGCAGCATCGCTACTGGCAGCCGTTCCATGGATGAGGCCGGTCACGCCGGTGCCGTTGATACCGGTCCGGATGTCTTCGACACCAAGCGATTTCAGCCGTTGGACAACGAATTTCGCGGTCTCGAATTCCTGGAACCCCAGCTCGGGATGCTCGTGCAGATGACGGCGATCCGCGATCACACCGGGAAGCATCTCGTCGATATCGGATGAAAGAGTTGCTGCAACTACCACTGGAATCTCCTCATTACCGGGTCCGGTGAGTTCCGGACCTTCCTAATGCAGATAACTTTAGAACGTTTTCATGGCTGGGAGAGGAAAGTCGTTGCGACAGCAACCGTAATCTCGATGCCCGTGGCGAGCGATTCCTCGTCGATATCGAATTTCGGATGGTGACAGTTCCCGACGATTCCGCGATGCCGTTCCAGTTTCCCCGAAGCAAGGTACCAGAATACTGGCGCGCCGTGAACCGAACACCGTCCGCCTTTCGTTCCCGGTGGAACGACGCATGACGTGTGGCCGATCGAGAACGGGCGCGCGCGGAGTACCATGCAGGGATAGTGCAGGGACGAACGCGCCAAGGTGACTGGGGACGACATGCAGGACGAACAGCGGTTGACGGAGGAAGATGCGACACGGATCGCGAACGCGGCCGTCGACGAGATCGGTGGACCGCGGATGATCTATCGCAATCCTCGGATGGCGTTTAGCAAGTTCGCGGTTCGTAACGTCGAAGTCGAGGGTCGCAAGGTAGAAATCCGCTACGGCGAGATCTCGACACCCGCAATCGCGACGGTGGCTGGCTGGGTCTTCGAGATTCACGACGAAGACATCGAGTTGCTGATCCGGCCACCAAAGCCCCGAACCTCTTAGGGACGCCGCACAACGTGTACGTTCAGGCGAGCATGCGATGCGTGCAACATCTTCACCCCGTTCTGTCATCGCGAGGAAACGGTTGGCAAACTCTGCGTTTCCATCTCACCCCCCTCACACCCTCACACCCTTCTGCCGCCGTGTCGGCGACAGACCGCTCGATTCTCCGCTCTCCACGCATGACCGTCGAAGCTCGCTGTAGTCCAACGAAGCCGACAGCCAGACGACTAAATTCTCTTGCAGACATAGGTCGAATAGATCGAACCTCGGTGCCGAGCATCCTGGATGGTGAAGCCTGACCGCTCGATGATCGCTTCGAGCAGCCAGCTGAAGGTGCTGTATTCCTCCCGCACATGCGTTTCGAGCTCTTCCCTCGTCCAGCCATGTTCGGGACGGTCGGCGCCGCCGGCGACCCAAGCCTCGATGGTGCGCTCGGCCTGATCCGGATTGAACGAATAGACCAGATCGCGAAGGAACAGGACACCTCCAGGTTTCAGGAATGAAGCGATCCGGGTGAGTGCGATCGCCTTCCAGAAGTCCGGCAGGTGGTGCAGGGCATGGCGGGAATAGACGAAGTCCGCGAGCTCGCCCGAATGCTCGTACGAGAGGAAGCCGCGTTGAACGGTTTCGACATTGGTCATTCCCGCGTCTGTGAGCTTCACGCTCAATTGGGCGAGCATGACGGATGAGACATCAACGGTGATGACTCGTTGGCAATATGGCGCGGCGGCCAGCGCGAAAGTGCCGGTGCCTGCCCCCATGTCGACGAGTATGTGTGTGCTGTTGAGACCGAGTGCCTGGAGGGCGGCCAGATCCTCGATCGGATCGGTCGCCGATTTCGTGTCGTAGCCTGGCACGTAGCCGGGGTCCAGGTGTTCACTCCCGGCATGTGCGAGCTCGTCGATAAACCAGCGCGGTGATGACATGTTTTTCCCATCTCCTTTTTTATGGGGTCGAGGCGAGTGCGCTCCCCGGCCCAGGTTGGGTGCCAGCCTATCACTGTTACCTGAGTGGGGATCAACAAGCTGCATCGAAGGCGCGTTTGGGGGTGTCCGGAAGAAACGGCCTTGCAGCCGCTGACGGAGTCAGAAGCTTCATCGGTTCCGATGGTTCGGAGAGCCATATTCCATCAGAGTCCGTCCGAAGAGACCGTTTCGCGCCATCGAAGAACTTCGCGCGTTCATCACAACCTCCTCAAGGCTCCTGCAGATGTGATGCATACGCCGCGGTCGGTGTGATTTTCTCGGATCGGAGACAGGTAACGCCTGATGCCTCGAAACTTCGGGAGAACTTCTGGCTGACTTCCGGATATTCGCTTTCGTTGGCCCTACCATGAAAGATGTGCGACGCGATTGAGACACGATGGGAGGTCCGTGCAAGCGAGGGCGCCGGTCGTTAGGGCAATGTGTGAAAAGTCTGTTGTTAACGATGGAACAGAAAGAGGAGTAATTCGATGCGTAGCATCATTCGGATGTTCAGCGTGTTATTTGCCGTGCTTGTCGCAGTGTCTTCTGTGGGATATGCCCATGCAGAAGATACGGTGAATGTCGGGCCACTGTATCAGGTGGGCTCGAAAGAAAATCCAGCCAAAATCGGAACGCCGTTGTCCGCCGGGTCACTCGAAGTCACTGTCAACAGGGTCGAAGTACAAGGAGACGACCTTATTGTAGATGCGACGATCAAGAACTTGAGAGCGGCTATGAATCTTACCACCAATGCGCTCTTTTTCACTTTAGGTTACCCCTTTCCTGCTGGAGGAGTTGGAGATATCAATCTGAAATCAGGCGAAAGTAAAGATGTGAGTGTCACCATTAAGCAAAGTGTGGGTCGAATAGTCAATTCAGGTCGATTAGTTAGCCTTGATTTTTTGGGAGAGTTCTCTTCTGATGAGCTGGAAGGCATGAAAGATGTAATGGATGTAGTTGGTTACTGGTGGCTCCCCCTTTGATTAGCGAACGCCACAGGGCGGTCGACAATCGGATTACGTTTGATCCCGACGATGACGTTCCACGGCAAAGACTGGCTTAGGGGCGGTAAAGGGTCGACCCGTACGAGGGAAAGGGGCCAAAGTTCGGTTACGGTATTAAAGTGACGTGGGCTTCTTCGGGAGGTTGGGCGCAGGGTTCGATGTGCCAGATCGTTTCGGCTCCTCCGCTCCAGACGAGTTCGCCGATGAAGTCGGCGAGACCTTCGGCGGCGACGTAGTAGCTGTTCTCGTGCGGGATGACGATTTTTTCGGTTTCGAGCCGGGTCACGATCCGGTAGAAACGGGGCCGAAGCTGGTTGGCGTCAGGCAGTGCCTCGGAATGTCGGTAGTGGTATTTGCTGCCCTGCACGGCGCTAACCCAATCGACACTGGCCCAGCCGCTTCCATCCGGATTGTCCGGTATCCACAGATCTCGATACTTTCGTTCATCTTCTTCGGGAGTGGTCATCAGCGCATCTCCAGCCCGCGATATTGACCTTCGTAACTGAGCAGGGGATCGTCGCTGTCGATCCCGGCGAGACCTTCGAGGATGTCGGCGACGATCAGGACGTGATCGCCATGCGTCTGACGATTCGATACCCGGCAGCGGCACCAGGCAAGTGATCCGCGAAGCACCGGCAGACCGTCGGTCACAAGGTCGAACGGGATACCACTCAGATCTGCATCGGGGACCGGAGCCCGGCCCGCGAAGCGTTCGGAGATGAACTCCTGCTCGCGATCCAGGATCGACACGACGAAGCCTGCATCCTGCGTGAGAAATTCCTGAAACGAACCACTCGTGGCAAGCGCGAACGCCACCGACGGAGGTTCGAGCGCGAGCATCATCAACGAGCTGACCGCCACCCCTCGCATGGTTCCGGACGTCTCGCGAACGGTCACCACGGAAACTCCGGTTGGCCAGCGCCGTCGCAACGCCCGGGTGAATTCGGGAAGCGACTGCTTTTCCGAAGACGTGGCGGCGGAACGACTTCCCCCGCGCACGATGCCGCCGCCAGACATCGAGGTGGGTTCGGATGCGTCATTCATCGACGCGGCGATCGAGGTCTTCGAGGACCGAGCGGGCGTATTCGATGATCAGATCGAAGGCATGATCGTGCGTGATGCTGCGGGTGCCTCCCTGTCGATCGCGGATGGCGATGAAGAAATCCGGATGGAGCTGGAAATGACGCCACGCCTCGGCAGTGGGTTCGAGTTGGACCCGCAGCATGACGGCAATGTCGCCTGGTGTGAGTTCGTCGAGTCGCTCCTTGATCGCGGTCAGCGGAAGGCGATTGTCCTTGAGTTGCTGGATCATTCGCAGGCGGAGCATATGGTCCGAGTCGTACGTCGCCGAAGGTCCGCGCCCGTAGGCGGGCTGCAGGAGCCCCTGGGCGATGTAATACCGAATGGTGCGGATGCTCACGCCGGTCTCGTGCTCGAGATCGTTGATCGTATAGCGCGCCGGTCGCGGCTTCTCAAATCTCGGGACACTGCTTGGAGGCAGGCGATTGATGTCGCTCACGCGGGTCTTTCCATAATATCGATTCCGCAGTCCGGAGTGCGGAATCAGCAAGCGGGAGTCAGGCATTGGTGGTCTGGTGTTGACGCTTGGTGGTGGTTGCGATGAGAACCGTCGTTTTTTGGATTGATAGGTGACGATATGTTTCATACTGTGGATAGCATACGAGAGAATGCACCGTGACGACCGCAGTGCACGTTGATGGTGGTTGGGGGATGGATGGACGCACAGGCGCTGGTCTGGTTCGGTATTGGAGGAGGCGCGGCAATCTTCGCATGCTCATTGCTCTTTCAACGCTATGTAAAGAAGACGGCGGTCGCCGTCCAGTCGCGCGGGGCGTTCACCATGTTCGCCCTGCTGATGTTCATCTTTGCGCTGGGAGCGGTCGCCGCAGGATTCGTGGCGGCAGCGGCAGCGTAAAACCGAAAATGCAGCAGCTTTTTCATCGGAGGACCGGTAGATGACCACGCATTCGATTACACCGCATCGTGATACATTGCACGGTGCCTTCTCCCGCGATTGGGCACCGGCGCTGACGATTGAGCCCGGCGATACTGTCGTATTCACGACGTTGGATGCGCGGTGGACCGTTGGCGAACCTACCGACGGTCTCCCGATGGGTCCGAGCTTCGCGCCGAAGGACCCTGAGCGAGACAACGGTCACGCGTTATGTGGACCAATCGCAATCAACGGTGCAGAACCCGGCATGGTGCTCGTCGTGGAGATCGGCGATCTGGTTCCTGGATCAGCGGGTTGGACGGTTGGCGGTGGCTGGTCGAACGGAATCAACGAACGCCTCGGTATTCAGGGCGACGAACTTCTCCTGATGTGGAAGATCGATGTCGAAGCCGGTCTCGCGACCGATCAGTTCGGCCACGCTGTTGCATTGCGCCCGTTCTTCGGCGTGATGGGAATGCCCGGTACCTCAGCGAACCCATCTCCTTCGTGGACCCCTCGTCCGCAAGGCGGGAATATCGACTGCAAGGAGCTCGGCGTTGGCTCGACGCTCTTCCTGCCAATTGCCGTTCCGGGTGGGCTTTTCTCGGCCGGGGATGGACATGCCCGGCAGGGGGATGGTGAGGTTTCCTCGACCGCGATAGAGTGCCCCTTCGCATCTGCCGCGCTGACGTTTTCCCTGCGCAACGACCTCGCGCTGACGACTCCGATCGCCTGGACGCCCGACGTATGGATCACCTTCGGATTTCACGAAGACCTCGATGAAGCGGTCATCATCGCACTCGATGCCCTCCTCGACCTGATGGGACGTGAATATGGATTGGCGCGGAACCTGGCGATGGCGCTGGCAAGCGTCGCCGCTGATGTCCGCGTGACCCAGATCGTGAATGGCGTGCGCGGTGTGCATGTCGTGCTCCGGCATGATGCGATTGCGGGTCTCGACGGATGATCGGGATGGCTTCCACCAACGAGATTTGCGCGGGCACACGATTGGCTGGAGCGCTTTCTCCGTCCTCACGCCAGACAGATCCAGTACATGACAAAAGGGGTGTGCTTGTTAAGAACGAATGGCACGTGCAATTGAGACCTATTGACACTCGATCCTGCCGGGCGTAGCATCAGATCATCGGTTGCAACCCGATGCTACGTTTTGCTTGGGCAAGCAGACGGCCCCGAGATTTGAATGCCCGGTCCCGCCCAACTTACCCCCACAATTCATGAGCTGGAGATTTACGAGACTCGCTTGCGAGTGAGTGATCGGTGATGGTCGGCGACTTTGCTGAATCAACGCACGGTCAGTAGTGTCAGGTCGTGCCTGAAAACGATTGACCCCGCGCCCAGATCTAGCCTCGTGTCGATTCAAGAGGACACAGCGCTCGGTAACCGTAACCGCAGCGAAAACCGCGAGCGTCCCGTGAAACTCAATCCAAATGACTTCCAGAACGTCGTCATGCCGGCAGGCTGAGGTTGCCTTGCGCTGGCCGGTCGCATCGGGAGACTACTAATGACTCACAATCACGATCACACGAATCAGGATCAATCAAACCCCATGGAGGATGCGCCCGCTCAAAACCGGCAAGCCGGAAATGAGCATCGGCGAAGTGGTGGATTATCCAGGCGCCTCTTTCTCAAGGGTTCAGGCGCAACTGCAGCACTGGGCGGGATGGCAACACTGCCCGTAACCAGGGCAATCGCGCAGGACACAACGGCTACGCCAGCCACGCCAGCCTCTACGCCCAGTCAAAACATGTCTGGCATGTATGGGGATCCGTCGGAGTCCAACGCCCCGGTTGCCTTTTTCTCGATGTTGGAGGCGATGACGATCGAGGCCCTCACCGCGCGCATCATGCCGGGCACACCGGACGATCCAGGCGCGCGGGAAGCTGGCTCTACTGCTTTGTGGACAACGGCGTGCGTGATCGGACGATCCAGGCGCGCGGGAAGCTGGCGTCGTCTATTACATCGACCGCCAGCTTTCGGGAGCGAATCTCGGATACACTCTCAAGACTTATTCTCAGGGTCCATTCCTCAGCACCGAAGCTTCTGGTGGCAGCGTTTCGGCAACGAGCCAATCCAATCTCTACCAGTATGTCTTCGTCCAGGGCGAAGACGTGCCGAGATACGGCTACCAATCGGTCCTTTCACCTCAGGACCTCTATCGACGAGCAATCCTCGCCGTGAACGCCTATGCCAATGCGACATTCAAGAAGAACGTTGCAGATCTCTCCGAAGATCAGCAGGATCAGGTCGTGACCGCATTGCAGGACGGCAAAGCCACGGGTTTTACCTCCCCCACTCCGCCGGAGTTCTTCATGCAGCTTCGAAACGATACGATCGAAGGCATGTTTTCGGACCCGATGTACGGCGGGAATCGCGGGCTGGCAGGATGGAAGCTTATCGGCTATCCGGGCGCTCAACGCTTCTACACCGCGGATGACATGAGAAACGCGGCCTTCAAACGCGATCCTCAGAGTCTCGGGCAGATGATGGCGAGCGAAAACTCCTGAAGCAACAGCGTGTTCGAAGGGAAAACATCGATGGCCAAGTTACCAAAGGTTGATGTCGTGACGATCGGGGCAGGACTGACTGCGGGCATCCTTGCCCAGCAGTTGACTGCCGCCGGCAAGACCGTCGTCTCGATCGAGCAGGGTCCGGAGCGGCATACGGAAACCAATTTCGCCCACGATCACGACGAGCTGCGTTACCAGATCCGGCGTGACATGATGGTCGATCTCCAGTCCGAAACCTGGACCTGGCGTCCAGCGCCGAAGGCCGTAGCACTCCCCATGCGCCGGTATGGGGCATTCAATCCGGGCAAGGGTGTGGGCGGTGCGAGTGTTCACTGGGCCGCCCAGAACTGGCGGTTCTTTCCGACCGATTTTCGATATCGCTCGAACGTCATCGAGCGATACGGTGAGTCGAAATTGCCTTCAGGGAGCATGACCAGGGACTGGGGTGTTACCTATGAGGAGATGGAGCCCTACTACGACAAGTGGGAATATGACATCGGCGTCTCCGGCAAGGCTGGAAACCTGAAAGGACAGGAAGTCGCAGGAGGGAACGTCTTCGAGGGGCCGCGCGCACGGGAGTATCCTCTGCCGCCGTTGCCGACATCAATGATCGGTGAGCGGTTTGCCAAGGCAGCCGGGGAACTTGGATACCATCCGTTTCCTCAACCGGCAGCGATCCTGTCCGAATCCTACAAGGATGTTTCCGGACGTACGCGGGGGGCATGCCTGCTCTGCGGATTTTGCACGCGGTACGGGTGCGAGGTCGATGCAAAGGCAAGTGCCATCACGACCCATATTCCCATGGCGCTTGCCAGCGGAAAATATGAAATCCGGACTAACTCCTATGTCTTCCGGATAAACGTCGACGGAAACGGCGCCGCGACCGGTGTCTCCTACATCGACGCAAGTGGAATAGAGCAGGAGCAGGACGCCGATATCGTTCTGTTGACTGCCTTCACCTTCACCAACAACAAGCTGTTGCTGCTCTCGCGGAGTCGGCAACACGCCGATGGGATCGGCAATGATGCTGGCCTCGTCGGAAAGAATTACACCTATCAGCTGGGAGGCGGTGGATCGTCAGGTTTCTTCGAGGGCGAGCGGATGAACCAGTTCATGGCAAATGGCGGCGTTCAGTCGCTGATCCATGATTACAACGCCGACAATTTCGACCACAAGGATCTCGACTTCATCGGTGGTGGCAGCATCGGGAGCGGCAGCGGTGAACGAACTCCGATTAGTTCGGCGGGAAGCGTCATCCCGGAATCAGGAGAAACCTGGGGCAAGGCCTGGAAGGAAGAACTGCGCAAGAACTGGGATAGCACCGTCGGTGTCGGCCTGCAAGCCGAGAGCCTTCCGTATGAGGACCAGTATCTCGACCTCGATCCGACCTACAAGGATCGGTTCGGTTTCCCGTTGCTGCGGCTGACGTTCGACTGGCACGAGAACGACTTCAACATGGTTCGGTATCTCTCTCCGAAGATGCGGGAGGTACTGGAAAAGATGGGCGCAACTCGCATTCAGACCCAGAAGGAACTTAATCCGTTCAATATCACGTCGTATCAGAGCACGCACCCGTGCGGCGGCGCGATCATGGGGACCGACGCGAGCACATCGGTTGTCAATACCTGGTCGCAGACGTGGGACACGCCGAACGTATTCGTGATTGGCGCCTCCTCGTTTCCACAAAACGCAGGAATGAACCCGACTGGCACCGTTGCCGCGCTCGCCTATCGGGCGGCGGAGGGGATTGTCAATCACTACCTGAAAGACCCCGGCAACATCATCGCGACAAAGTGATCGACACACGGGAACGCTGACATCTCCGGCAAGACCCGGCACCTGCGCAGGTGCCGGGTCTCTCCGTGTCATCGGCACCGACAATCGAAAGCGTCTACAGCCGGCAGCCGGTGCGCAAGGGTCGCATGTGAGAAAATCATGCAGGCGACGGGGTTGATACTCGATCGTCTCCATCCGCTTGGTAGTGAGGCGTACGCCGTTTGTTCGTCACCCAGATCCACCATTCAACGTATCCAGAGGTTCTCTCCAATTCATGACTCGACTGCGCGCCATCGGGCGTTTTATCAAACAGTATGGGGCGGGGATCTGGCTGGCCCTGATCGTGCCGCTCGCGATCTGGTTTGGATACCGCCAGCGACATGACCTCGCCAGGACATGGGATCTGGTGGTCCATGCGTCCCCATTGTGGATTCTGGGCGTCCTTGCGCTCGAGGCATCGGTGTTCGTGATGATGGCGACGGTCTATGGGCTCGTGCTCAGGCAGATGGGGCATACGGTTCGCGTCATCACCCTGCTTGACATCCAGTTGCAGCGGGTTGTCGTGGGAGCGCTGACTCCCCTGGGTGGCGCGTCGTCGATTGCTCTTTATGTCCACCGGTTGCGGCAGCGGGGAATCCGACCAAGCGCGTCGCTCCTCGCCGCCAGCATCAAAAGCGTTACCGGGCACGTCGCCTTTCTGCTCCTGCTGGTGCCCGCGCTCGTCATGCGAGAACCTTCGGCCCTCATCATCGTCAGCGCGATCTGCCTCACGTTCATCATCGTCTCGATGGTGACGATGCTGGGATTCGTGTTGGGTAACCGGAAGCCGCCGCCGTTCGTCCTCAGGCGCATGCCCCGGCGAGCAATGCGATTTCTCGTGCAGATGCGCCAGCACAAGATCAGTTACCGCGCACTCGTGGTTCCCTTCATCTACTCGATCGGGATCAAGGGTGGCGGTGTCCTTACCCTGTTCTTCTGTCTGAAGGCTGTCGGGTTCGACGGCAGCTTTCAGGTCGCGATCGTGGCATTTGTGATCGGGGTGGTGTTCGGCGTCATGACTCCGATGTTTCAGGGGTTGGGATTGGTCGAGATCGGGATGGCGGTCGCCCTTGGGCAGATGGGTGTGCCGGGACCCGAGGCCGTGGGCGCCACATTGTTGTCGCGAATCCTCGGCGTCTGGGTGCCGCTCGCGATTGGGATCGTCGTCCAGATCGTGCAGGGGATCCTGGCTCCGGGGCGGTCGAACGCCGATCCGGCAACGGTTGGATAGGGGAATGCGGTTCAGTCGATAACGCGGTCGACCGGCTCGCAAAAGAGATTCCACGCTTCGTTGCCCTTGGCTGAAATCCTGCATCACGAACGAGTCGAATCGTTGGCAGCGATTGTGTGTCGTCAGGTGGGAGTTGGCGTTGCCATGTCAACGTGAACGTCTTGCGAAGGTGGCATATTCGCCTTGTTTGGCATGCGATACTAATGGGAGCTGGATGAGGCTTGACACCTCGCTTGGTGAGGTGTTCGTGCGGATACATTGATGTGTCCGCGTGCGTTTTCAATGGATCTCGTATCTACCGTACGATGTGATGAGACGTGATTGACGTGCGTTTCGCGCTGTTATCAAGGAGGATAACGTGGCGACTGCCACTACCGAACATCAACTGGATCTGGAAACTGTTGCAATCAATGCGATTCGCACGCTTTCCATCGACGCCGTGCAGGCAGCGAATTCAGGTCACCCTGGCCTGCCGATGGGTGTCGCGCCGATGGCGTATGTGCTCTGGCAGGAGTTCCTCAAGCACAACCCTCGTGACCCCCAATGGCCCGATCGCGACCGCTTTGTGCTTTCCGCCGGCCATGGCTCGGCACTCATCTACTCGCTGCTGCATCTGACCGGGTACGATCTCTCGCTTGAGGACGTGAAATCCTTCCGCAAGCTCGGGTCCAAAACACCAGGACATCCGGAGCGTGGGCATACCGCCGGCGTCGAGGTGACCACGGGTCCGCTCGGCCAGGGGTTGGCCAATGGCATCGGCCTCGCTGCGGCTGAAGCGTTCCTTGCCGCCAAATACAATCGACCCGGACACGAGATCGTCGATCACCATACCTGGGGCATCGTTTCCGATGGTGATATCGTCGAGGGAGTTGCCTTCGAGGCTGCCGCGATTGCAGGGAACCTCAAGCTCGGCAAAATCATCTATCTGTACGATCAGAACCACATGACCCTTGCCGGCACGTCCAATCTCACGATGAGCGAGGATGTCGCCGCCCGTTTCGAGGCCCTTGGCTGGCACGTTCAATCGATCGACGGTGTGGATACCCAAGCCGTTCGCGAGGCGTTGCAGGCTGCTCGAGACGAAACCGAACGACCGAGCCTGATCTGTGCCCGAACCGTCATTGGCTACGGTTCTCCCAACAAGTCCAACACCTTTGGCGTGCATGGTTCCCCGCTGGGCGCCGATGAGGTGAGGCTGACCAAGGAATACCTCGGTGTGCCGACCGAACCCGCCTTCTATGTCCCGGAAGCCGCTGCGGAACATTTTCACAAGGCGATCGATACCGGCGCCAAGGCAGAAGCGGAGTGGAGCACGCGTTTCGACGCCTACAAGTCGGAGTTCCCGGCAGAGGCGGCCGAACTCGAGCAGGCTATTGCCGGCAACCTGCCTGCGGGCTGGGATGCGGACATCCCGGTCTGGGACGTTGGCGGCAAGCCGGTTGCAACCAGAAAGGCATCCGGCGAGGTCCTCAACGCCTTCTTCCAGAAACTTCCAACGTTCATCGGCGGTTCTGCGGATCTCAATCCTTCCACCAATACGGCGCTGAAAGGCGGTGGCGACTTCCAGAGCCCTGCAACGAAATTCGATGACGTGCAGGGCGAGGTAGGCGGACCGCAGGATTACACGGGACGCAACATCCACTTCGGCATTCGCGAGCATGCAATGGGCAGTATCGTCAATGGGATGGCCGCACATGGAGGCGTCCTTCCGTTCTCGGCGACGTTCCTCGTGTTCTCCGACTACATGCGACCTCCGATGCGCCTCGCCGCGCTGAGTCATCTGCACTCGGTCTTCGTCTTCACGCACGATAGCATCGCCGTAGGTGAAGACGGTCCGACGCACGAACCGGTCGAGCAAGTCATGTCGTTGCGGCTGATCCCCGAATTGACGGTGTTCCGCCCGGCCGACGCCAACGAGACAGCGGTGGTTTGGAAGATGGCGATCGAGCGACAGACGCCGAGCGTGCTGGTTTTCTCACGGCAGGACCTGGCGATTCTCGACCCGACGATCGTGCGCGAGCATGCGGCGAAGGGTGGGTATATCCTGAGTGACACCGAGGGCGAACCGGACGTGACCCTGCTGGCGACCGGATCGGAAGTGGAGCTTTCGCTGATGGCGAAGGATCTTCTGGCAGAGCATGGTGCCCAGGCTCGCGTCGTGAGTATTCCCAGCTGGGAAATCTTCGACGCCCAGGCCGCCGATTATCGCGAACAGGTCCTCGGTCCGAAGGGCGCCGCCCGCGTTTCTGTCGAGGCGGGCGTGACGATTGGGTGGGCGAAGTATACCGGTGGTAACGGCGCGCACGTTGGAATCGATTCCTACGGCGCGTCCGGCCCGGGATCCGAAGTGCTCGAACATTTCGGCTTCACGAAGGAACATGTTGCCGCGACCGCGCTTCGGCTCCTCGGCAACGCGGATGCCGCCGACGAACTGGATTCCAGATTCATCGGCGGCGAGACCGCCGGCACACAGCCTTCTGGCAGCGACGGTCACTCATAGGGATACAAGGCAAACTGACCGGGAATCTTCCGGTCAGTTCTGCGTCACGCTCTCGGGGTTTGTGATTGCCGTGATCCAACACACCCTTGACCCGAACGAATCACGTCGAGAAAGGACCAATACATGGCTTCCAATACCATCAAGGAGCTCGTCTCCGAGGGCCAGAGTGTCTGGCAGGACGATATCAGCCGCGACATGATCCAGAGCGGCAAGCTGGCCGAGCGCATCGAGCAGATCGGAATCAGGGGCGTTACCTCGAATCCGACCATCTTTCAGAAGGCGATCTCCGGCAGCGATGCCTACGACGACGACATCAAGTCGCTACTCGGTGAAGGAAAAAGCGCCGCCGAGATCTTCCAGACGATAGCGGTCAAGGACATTCAGGATGCCTGCGACCTCTTCCGCCCGATCTACGACAGCAGTAATGGCGAAGACGGGTTCGTCTCGATCGAGGTGCTCGCGGAGCTCGCTCGCGATACCGAGGGGACCATCGAGAATGCCCGCGTGCTGTGGGCCGCGGTTGACCGACCGAACGTGATGGTCAAGGTCCCCGGCACCGACGAGGGTGCGATCGCGATCGAGACCCTCCTGACCGAGGGCATCAATATAAACGTCACCCTGTTGTTCTCGATCGCGAATTACGAGCGCGTGGCCCAGGCCTATATACGTGCCCTTAAAAGCCGCCACGCAAAAGGTGAGCCGATCGATCGGCTCGCATCTGTTGCGTCGTTCTTCGTCAGCCGGGTCGATACGCTGGCGGACAGGAAGATCGACGAGGTTGTGTCCGGTGGTTCGACCGCCGGCATGGGGCTCGAACATTTGAAAGGCAAGGTTGCCGTCGCGAACGCGCAACTCGCTTACGAAAAGTTCCAGGAACTCTTCGCCAGTGACGACTTCAAGACGCTGGAAGCGGCTGGCGCACAGGTCCAGCGTCCGCTCTGGGCGAGTACCGGCACCAAGAACAAGGCCTACAGCGATGTCCTCTATGTCGATACGCTGATTGGCCCGCACACGGTCAACACGATGCCGGTCGCGACGATGGAAGCGTTCCTCGATCATGGCACCGTCAAGCGAACGGTCGATGCCGACTACGATGCGGTCCATGGCGTCGCCGATGATATGGCTGCCGCTGGGATCTCCATCGACGACATCACGCATCAGCTCGAGGAAGAAGGTATCGATACGTTCATGAAATCCTACGATGACCTTTTGTCCGGAGTCGAGGGCAAGCGCGCGGCTTTGGCGGCGGCGGATTGACCCTGAAGTTTCAGTCCTGTGCGTTCTCGGTCGAACACGGCGATCGTCTCAACGTTGCATGCTGTTCGCTGCACACTGCCAGCAACTGGAACGATCGTCGTTCACCGTGGAGGACAGGAAGTGATGTCACGTGAAGGTGGGGTCGGGCTTGCCGGAGCGGCCACCGCGATATTTCCAGGTTGTGGTTGTGATTGCGATAGTGGTCCAACAACAGGCGATGATGCTGAGTGATGAGGAAGAACATGAGCACTGAGTCCCAGGGTCAGCGGCACGTCGGTGTCGTCGGATTGGCTGTGATGGGTGAGAATCTCGCCCTGAATCTCGAACGCAACGGATTTGCTCCGGCAGTGTACAACCGGACCGGTGCCGTCACCGAGCACGTCCTCGCCACCTCGGGCAAGGGCACCGATCTGCTCGGTACCTATACCATCGAGGAGTTCGTGGCTTCGCTCGCGCGACCTCGCCGGATCCTGCTGATGGTCAAGGCAGGCGCAGCAGTAGACACGGTGATGCAGGATCTCACACCGTACCTTGAGCAGGGCGATATTCTGATCGACGGCGGCAATTCGTTCTTCCACGATACGGAGCGGCGGTCTGCGGAGATCGACAAGCTCGGTTTCAATTTTGTCGGGATGGGTGTTTCCGGTGGTGAGGAAGGCGCGCTCTGGGGCCCGAGCCTGATGCCAGGGGGACCGGCTGATGCGTATAAGGAGCTTGCGCCGATGTTGACCGCGATCGCGGCGATATCGGATTCCGGACCCTGCGTGACGCACATTGGACCAGGCGGGTCAGGTCATTACGTCAAGATGATCCACAACGGCATCGAATATGGCGATATGCAACTGATCGCCGAGACCTACGACATCATGCGGCGGTCACTCGGCATGTCGGCGCCTGAGATTGCCGATGTCTTCGCGCGCTGGAATGAGGGTAAGCTCGGATCGTTCCTGATCGAGATCACCGCGGAGGTGCTGCAGTATGTCGATGAGGAGACCAATAGACCGCTTGTCGATGTCATCGCCGACGAGGCCGAGCAGAAAGGGACCGGTCGGTGGACGAGCCAGAACTCGTATGAACTCGGGATACCGACTCCGGTCATCAATGCCGCGGTGAACGCGCGAAGCCTTTCCGCACTGAAGCAGAAGCGGATCCATGCGAGCAAGATTCTTCACGGCCCCGGATCCAACGGTGTGCCTGCACCTGCCGCGCCGGATCATGTCAAATTGATCGACGCGCTGGAAGATGCGCTTTACTTTGCGAAGATCTCCTCGTACGCCCAGGGAATGGCGCTGCTGCGAGCGGCGTCCGATGACTATCGATGGGGCTTGAACCTCTCGGAGATCGCGCGGATCTGGAAGGCGGGGTGCATCATTCGGGCGAAGTTGCTCGATCCGATCATGGACGCGTTTTCTCGCGAGCAGTATCTGGATAGCATGCTGCTCGATCCGTTCTTCGCCGATGCCATCAACACGACCCAGGCTGGCATCCGTACGGTGCTGCACACCGCGCTGGACTTTGGCATCCCGACGCTGGCGTTAAGCACGGCATTGGGGTATGTGGACAGCTATCGACAGGAGTTCCTGCCTGCGAACCTGATCCAGGCGCAACGGGACTTCTTCGGTGCACATACATACAAGCGGCTGGACAAGGACGGCGTCTTCCATACCGAATGGGCAGCTGCGGCTGCCTCGCCGCAACTAAAGGTGGTGTCGAAAGAGGGCGAGCGTGAGGCATGGGCGGGCGGTACGTCCGAAGGTGATCGGTCCCCGATTCCCGCCACTGCTCCTGCCGGAACGGTGAATCGCGTCATCCAGCCGGAGAAACATGAGGAACTGGACACGGAATCGGAAGATAGGGGCGAGCGAACCCCTGGCACGGCGCGCAAGGCCGAGTACTAGCGGGCAGTGCCAGGCGGTGCCGATTCCCGGCATCAGGTCCGATGCATCTGCTCGACGCGGCTGCTCGACGCGGCTGCTGGCACAGAGTTGTACGCTCCAACAGGTCAATCATGACGCTTTGCGCGGTAGACTGTGATTTGGTCGACGAGGGAGCCGATTCAGACCTTCGTCAACAGCATACGGTTTTGGACCATAGGGACACGAAATGCCTCGAACCAACCAAATCCAGGTTTCCCCGTTTGCCATGGATGGGACGGGTGATGCCGATCATGTCGGACATCAGTTCGATATCGCCGAAGACATAGACCAGAAGCAGACAAATCCGCTGCGCGCTGGTTTGCAATTGGAACGCGTTCCGGCCCCATGCGTGATGGTCATCTTCGGCGTCACGGGTGATCTGACCGCTAGAAAGTTGATGCCTTCGCTGTACGATCTCGCGGTCGGCCATCCGTTGCCCGAAGGGTTCTCGATCGTTGGCATATCCCATCGCGCCTGGGACGATGAAACGTTCCGAAGCGAGATGCGGGATGCTGTGGTCAAGGGTTCCCGGTCACCTGTGACCGAGGAATCGTGGAAGCTCTTCTCGCAGGGTCTCTTTTACATCCAGGGCGACTTCGATGGGGAAGAAGCCTACACCACCCTGAGGCAGCGCCTGGAAAAAATCGACGGGGAGCGCCGCGCCCAGGGGAATCGGCTCTTCTATCTGGCGACGGCGCCGACGTTCTATGGGCCGATCATCAAACGCCTGGGTGAAGCCGGTCTTGGTAATCGCCAGGACATCTACTACGACCGCGCAAGCAGTTGGAACCGGATCGTGATAGAGAAACCGTTTGGTCGCGATGTCGAGAGCGCTCGATCGTTGAACGCGGAGATCGGCGCCGTCTTTTCCGAGCGGCAGATCTATCGAATCGATCACTACCTCGGCAAGGAAACGGTGCAGAACGCCCTCGCCTTCCGATTCGCGAATACGCTCTTCGAGCCGGTCTGGAACCGGCAGTACGTCGATCACGTCCAGATCACGGTCGCCGAAGCGATTGGTGTCGAGGGCCGTGGCGCATATTACGAAGAGTCGGGCGCATTGCGAGACATGGTCCAGAGCCACATGCTCCAGCTTCTTGCGGTGATCGCGATGGAGCCGCCAGCATTGTTCAATGGCAATGCGTTGCGTGACGAGAAGGTCAAGTTGCTGCGATCCGTTGTCGCCCCGAGTGGAGACAAGGTTGCATCGAAGACCGTCCGGGGGCAGTATGAAGCCGGATTCCAGGCTGGGCGACCGGTCGGAGCCTATCGCGACGAGCGCGGCGTGAAGCCGGGTTCTCGGACCGAGACGTTCGTGGCGATCGAACTCGGTATCGAGAACTGGCGGTGGGCCGGTGTTCCCTTCTATCTGCGAACCGGAAAGCGGATGCCACGCCGGGTAACGGAAATCGCAGTCGAGTTCAAGCAGGTGCCGCATTTGATGTTCCAGTCGATCGGCGATGTGGAGATGGCGCCGAACGTGATTACCATGCGCATCCAGCCGGACGAAGGCATCGCCCTGAAATTCGCCGCCAAGGTGCCAGGTGCTTCCATGCGCCTGCGTCCGGTCCGAATGGATTTCCTCTATGGACAGTCCTTCGGCGAGGCGGGGCCTGATGCCTACGAGCGGTTGCTGCTCGATGCGATGCTGGGTGACCCCACGCTCTTTGCCCGCCGCGACGAAGTTGAAACCGCTTGGAACCTCGTGCAGCCGACACTCGATGGGTGGGAAGAGCAGGCGGTTCCAGTGTATCCCTATGAATCCGGAACCTGGGGACCGGCCAAGGCAGATGCCCTCCTTCGCCGGGAGGGCCGTGAATGGCGGCGTCCGTAGACGAAAATCGTCCTCTGTTGACGTGAAGGTTCGGGAGAATAATCGTGGCAGATACATCACAGGCACATTCCGTCCTGGCGACGGAATGGAATACCGACGTTCTCGATACCGGCGCGATCTATGATGAGGTGAATCGACTCTGGGACCAGCTCGGGGGACCCGCTTCCGTGGGAGCCGCGTTCGACGAGCGGCAACCGGATCTCGCCTCACTCGGCGGCGGCCTCATGCGTGCAACGACGCTCAATCTCGTGGCGGTCGCGCGTAACGATCGCGTCGCGCACCTGATCAGCGACACCGTCGCCCGGCTTCGTGACTACTTGCCATCCCGGACAATCATCCTCGTTATCCGCCAACCGCAGGATCAGGATGAGGATGAACCCTCGGGGTTCAACGTCCGCGTGGAATTGCTGGAGCAACAAACGAGCAAGGAAGACCCGAGCCTGCGATTCGAGTCGATCACGATCAGCGTCGATGCGCGGGAAGTTGGCCGGTTGGCGAGTCTCGTCTCCCCATTGCTCATGCCGGAACTGCCGAGTTATCTGTGGTGGCCGAGCGGTGATTATCAACGAAGCCCGCTCTTCCAGGATCTGGTTGGCATCGTCGACCGCCTGATCGTGGATAGCGCCCAGCTTGGTTCGGATGTTCGCGGCGTCACCGCGTTGCGGGAATTGGTCGACGTTGAGGCCGGAACAGCGGTTATCGGCGACTTCACATGGCTTCGTCTCGGATCGTGGCGGCATCTGGTCGCCCAGTTCTTCGATCCGGAAGACATGCAGCCGTTACTCGGTAACGTCGATCAGCTCACCATCGCCTACGCGGATGTGAGGTCGGATGGTTCGTCTGGGTTCGCCTCGGCATTGCTGATGGTCGGTTGGTTGGGGAGCCGCCTTGGCTGGAAGGTTGTCGATCCGCTGGAACGGCAGAAATCAGGCGATTCCTGGGCGCCATTGCGAACCGAAGGTGGTTCCGGTGTGCGAGCTCGCGATATCCAGTTGCGCCTTGTGCCTGATCGAAGTCCGCACGCACTGTTCTCCCTCCGCCGTGTGGAACTCGTGGCTTCGGGTGAACATGCCGGCGTCTTTCGGGTGGAACGCACCGATGAGGACGATCTCATCACCAATAGTGAGATGCCGGGCGGACCCGCTGTCGGCAGAATGGTCTATTCACGACGTCCCGAGAACGTCTCGATGCTTGCCTCCGAACTGCAGCGGCTGGGCCGCGATCGCGTTTTTGAGGATTCATTACTCTTCGCGACGAAACTTCTGCCGTAGATGACGATCGATCCAGTCACGGATGATGGATTGTCACAACCCGTCTCACGATCGATACACGTATCTGATCGATCTGCTGGTCCGGCTCCAAACCAGGGACTACCTCGGACTACCTCGATAATTTCTCGTCACATGCCGGCGTTCAACAAGGACAGGGGCTCGAAAGCTGATGGCTCACGGAGCGGACAAGCAGAAGACAATCGATTATGGGGAGCGCGGAACCGTCGTGGTCGTGGCGGACGGTGACGAGTTGGCCCGGCTCGCGGCGGAAACGCTGATCTCCACCATCGCCGAAGCGGCTGGTGAACGACGATCTGCCATGGTGGCGTTGTCCGGCGGGTCGACTCCGAAGAAGATGGGAGCGCTGCTGTCGCAATCGGATATTGCGGCACGTGTCCATTGGGATCATGTGCAGGTCTTCTGGGGCGACGAGCGTTGGGTGCCAGTCGCGGATAGCGAGAGCAACGCGGGTGAGGCGTTGCGTGGCTTTCTCGAGAAAGTGCCGGTACCAGAAGAAAATATTCACCCCTGGGAAACCGATCTGGGAACCGACGAGGTGGGAGCCGCAGATAGCTACGAGCGGCTCATTCGGTTGGTAACCGGTGAGATCGAGGAGACACCCCGGTTCGACTTGCTGTTTCTCGGGATGGGTGACGACGGTCATACGCTCTCGCTGTTTCCGGGCACCGACGCGGTCCATGAAGATCATCGGCTCGCGACCACCAATCATGTCCCGAAGTTGGATACGACCCGCCTCACGTTCACGCCGGTACTCGCAAACGCGGCCAGGTCGATCGTTTTTCTCGTCGGTGGCGCAGGGAAGGCCGACATGCTGCATCAGGTACTCGATGGCGAGATCGATGTGGATGCGACGCCGTCGCAGGTCATTCATCCTACTGACGGTTCCCTCGTCTGGCTGATCGATGAGGCTGCTGCCGCCAAACTCGATCGGAACAGGGTCGATGGATAGCGCCGAGCGGCTGCGCCGCATCGGTGAGCGCGCTGCCGCAGAAGTCGAGGTTGGGATGATCGTTGGTCTTGGTACCGGGTCGACGGCTGAAGCGATGATTCATGCGCTTGGAGCACGTGTTGAATCCGGTTTGCAGATGACCGGAGTCGCTACCTCCGATCGAACGACCAGCCTGGCCAGACGTTTGAACATCCCCCTCGTGCCGCTCGATACCGTCAAGCGCATCGACCTCTGTATCGATGGTGCCGATGAGATCGACCCTGAGGTAAACGTCGTCAAGGGCCGAGGTGGAGCACTGCTCTTCGAAAAGCTTGTCGCACGCCAGGCGGAACGGTATGTCATCATCGCATCGCGTGAGAAGCTGGTGCCAAACTTGGGGGTTCGCCTCCCGCTCCCGGTCGAGGTTGTCCCGCTCGGGTGGCGATTTACCAGCGAGCTGATCTCCGCGCTCGATCTCGCCCCCGAACTCCGTCTCTCCGAATCCGGAGATCCCTATGTTACGGACGGCGGGCACTACATCCTTGACTGCACACCGCCAGCGGGCGGATTTGGCGATCCGGGCACGGTCGCGGCAGCGTTGAAGATGCTGGTCGGAGTCGTCGAGCATGGGCTGTTTATCGGCATGGCGAATCTTGCGTTGACGATCGACGAGGGTGGCATTATCACCGAGACCGTCAGACCGCTTTCCGCATGAGCGAGGTCGCTCGGCCGGAACATCGCTGGGTTGCACCGGGGACGCTGATCGCAGCGCTTGCGGTGCTTTTCTGTGTGATGGCAGTTTTGGCAGGGACCATCGGCACGCTACCGTGGGACGAAGCCACAACCAGATTCGTGCAGCGGGCTCATGGCGGGCTTCCAAAGGCTGTTATGTATCTCGGAAATGCGATGGGTTCGACCGCCTGGGCGATCGGATTCTCCCTCTTCGTGCTCATCGGGCTGGTGGCTCTGCGGTGGAGTCGAGATGTCTGGTTCCTGCTCGTTGTGATGCTTTTGCGGCTGCTCGCGCTGGCGATCAAGGGAATCATTCGAAGTCCACGCCCGACGGAACTGCAGGCGACATTGCAAGAGACGTTTACTGGATATGGTTTCCCGAGCGGCCATACGCTCACGGCAACCCTTGTCTATGGATGCCTGGCGTTTCTCGCGGTTCGGCATGTCAAAGGCAGCCACGTCGTGCCTGTCGTGGGAGCGATCTGGATTCTCGGTGTTTCGCTGACGGCGTTCGCACGTATCTGGTCGGGTGCGCACTGGGCCAGCGATGTCATTGGGGCGGTAGTGCTTGGAGTGCTCATCGTGCTCGTCGCGGCGAATGTGAGTGCATGGATAATCAGGCACAGGCGCAAACGCCTGCTTGATAAAGGTCGCGACATCGAACCCTCGAGCACACTGCCGGAAGGTTGATGTCATTCCGTCGCGGCAGCCTGGGAGCCTGTCCTGTCAGCGACATCGGGCAGCGACATCGGGCAGCGACATCGGGCGGGGATGGGCATGGCCACGTGCGTATCGATGGCGACACCGTCAGTGTCCGAATGGAGCAGGCGAAGCGAGGACGAGACGAAGCGTCCGGCGTCGTTCAGATGGGAGATGCACCCGTCGCGGGAGGACATTGCGGCCGGACCTTTCCGGACACACGGTTTATTGCGACCACAAGTCCTCCCCTACGGTTCGTCTGTGAGTGCGGTGCGTGTCTACCACAGCCTCGTAGGGGACGTACTTGGATGGCGTCGGCGATAGAGTTGACGCATCACCGGTGCGCATCCAATGTCGTCCCGCCGGGATGTGGCATCCTGCCGATCCGGGCATGTCGGCACACGGCAACGGCTCGTTGTTGGATGCGGTGCTCGCGTGCCCCACCATTGTAGGGGACGTATTTGACTGTGCGGGGATGGAACGTCGGCTCATCGTGTCGCGCACGCATCCAATGTCAGCAGCTGCGTCGGTCCCACCCATGCGGCGTTCGTCCGAATCGGTATGTATCGCGCGGCCGCGGGAGGACATTGCGACCGGCCCCTTCCTGGATACATGGGATTTGCGGCCGCAAGTCCTCCCCTACGGTTGGTCGTGGGATGCGGCGTGTGTCTATCACGGTATTTGTACCAGCTAATTCTTCGCTCGTGCGAACCCCATGTTCGCCCGTCATGCGTGCAACCCAGGGAACGAACCGACCGTCTCATGGGGCGTCAGTTGGGGACGACCTCGCAGCGGCGGCCGGGGTCGTCCCGCTGGCGTCCCCGCAACTGAGTGCGAATTTGGTGCGTTCAGGTGGTGCGGAATGTCAGGTAGGCGATCGTGAACAGGGCGATGGCGCCAAGGCTGGACAGGAAGAACAGCCGATCCAGATAGCCATCGTGACGACTGCGCAGGAACTTCGGGATCGCCCAGAACGTAAAGCCGGAGAACGGAAGCAGGGGCCGGATACCGCTCATCGTGCACGAATCGCTGACGAGATGCGACAGTACCCCGAGCAGAAATCCGAGCGTCCAAGGCGTCGCATCCTGCGCCGAGAGTGAGATCGGCACTCCAAAGATATCGAACGACGCCTGGGAGATGACGATCAGCAGCCCGTAGACCGCCGCGCTGGCAAGCAGAGCGACCGGCAGCCCATGCGATGCTCCGCGATGCCTGAGCCTCAGCGGCTTGCGGAAATCGCTTTTGAGATCGAACCAGTCAGGAAAGCCACCGCCGACCATCCCCCACCACAGGCAGCCGACGGCGATTCCCGGAGATAGCGAAACGGCGATGGGCATTGCCACCGCCGCTCCGAGAGTCAGATGCGTGATTCGTCGCATCCGAAGGCTGAGTTACGGTCGATCGCGGCGTGGGCCGCGATCGGTGCGGAACGTGCTGCCGGCTGGGGCGCTGGCGGCACCGTCACGACGTGGGCCGCGATCGCTGCGGAAATTTCCGCCGCTGCTGCTTCCACCGCTTCCGCCACCGCCACGGTAACCGCCGCCGCTACTCGAGCCACGGTATCCGCCGCTACCACCGCCAGGGCCGCTGCGTTCTGGTCGCTCCGATCGGAAGTTGCCTTCACGACGAGGACCGCGATCCCGTGCGCCCTCACGCGGTGATCCGGCAGGGACGCTGGCAACTTCGACGTTCACCGGTCGACCCTTGATCGATGAGGCGTTCAGTACCTCGATCACATGAGAGGCGAATTCGTTCGGGATGTCGACGAAGGTGTAGGTGTCGAGAATGTCGATCGCGCCGATGCTTCGACCCGGGACGTTCGCTTCGTTGGCGATCGCGCCGACGATATCCTGAGGTCGAACCCGCAGGTTGCGACCGATGTTGATGAACAGCCGGGTCATGCCGTTGTCCTCACCCGTGGTTCGACGGACCGGAACGCCCTGGTTCGCGATGTCGTTTTCGGTCGGGACTTCGGTCGTGCTGCGTCCGGTTTCCTCGGCATAAAGCTTGAGAAGAGCGGCCGCGACGTTAGCTGGTTCGTACGAGGCGAGCAGGTCGTTGACCGGCTCCATGTACGGCGCGTAGCCTTCTTCCTTCTCGAGTTCCTTGCTGACAAGGGACTTGAGCACTTCACGACGACGAACATTGACGTCGGCAGCGGTTGGGAGGCGACGTGGCTCGACCTTGGCGCGGGTCACACGCTCGAGCTGATGCAGCCATCGCACTTCACGCGGGTTGATCATGGTGACCGCTTCGCCCGTCTTGCCGGCGCGGCCGGTACGACCGATGCGATGGACGTACGTTTCCGGAGTTTCCGGAATGTCGTAGTTGATGACGTGGCTCACATCTGGGATGTCGAGACCGCGAGCGGCAACGTCGGTCGCGATCAGGTATTGTGCCTGGCCAGAGCGGAAGCGCTTCATGACGCGGTCACGCTGGGACTGAGAAAGGTCGCCGTGAAGGGTTTCCACCGCGAAACCGCGTGTCATGAGGCCTTCACCAAGTTCGTCGCAGCCATGCTTGGTGCGGCAGAAGATGATGGCCGAACTCGGGGTTTCTGCCTCGAGGATTCGGGCCAGGGCGTCGACCTTGCGACCGCGCGGGATTTCATAGTACGTCTGGCGAACTTCCGCAACGGTCATCTGCTTGCCGCGTACCGAGATGTGCTGGGCATCAGTCATGTACTTGCGGGCAAGCTCGGAGATGCGCGGAGGCATTGTGGCGGAGAAGAGTGCCGTTTGCCGCGTGCTCGGAACCTGCTGCAGGATCCACTCGATGTCGTCGACGAAGCCCATGTCGAGCATCTCGTCGGCCTCGTCGAGGACGAAGAACTTGAGGTTCTCGAGGTTCAGGGTGCCCCGGCGCATATGGTCCATGACGCGGCCGGGAGTACCGACAACGATCTGGACTCCACGCTGGAGACCACGGAATTGTCGTTCGTATGGTTGGCCACCATAGATGGCCAGCGTCTCGACGCGCTTGTGCTTGCCGAGGCCCTCCAGTGCTTCAGAGACCTGAATCGCGAGCTCGCGGGTCGGGCACAGGATCAACGCCTGGATGCCACGGACGGTCCGGTCGATCGTCTCGATGATTGGAAGACCAAACGCGGCGGTCTTGCCGGAGCCGGTCTGGGCTTGAGCGATAACGTCCTGACCGTTGAGCAGAACGGGAATCGTCCGCTCCTGGATCGGGGACGGCGTGGTGTAGCCGACAGCGGCGATGCTCTCGAGGAGCAGCGGGCTCAAGCCAAGATCGGCGAATGTGGCCGTGATGACTTCGTCTTCCGGAACTGCAGGCGCCATCGGGGCAGCCTTGGGAGCGGGTGTCTCTGTCAGCGGTGCGGCCAGCGGTGCGGTCGCCTCGACCGGGGTTGGGCTGGTTGTGGTGGCGACGGTTTCGGCAACGGCCGCTTCGACGGGAGCGGATGCCTCTACAACGCCTTCTGCGGTCGGAGCAGACGCCTCGGCGGCTGTCTCCTCGACGGGAGCGGTCGCGTCGGTCGCCGTCTCGGACGTGTTGACGAGCTCGTCCGTCTCTTCTGACGCTTCGAGTGTGGCTGTTGAGGCGTTGGTGGTGCGATTACTGGTTTCGGTCATATGGTCCTCGGTGGTTTCGGGTCGTTCAAGCAGTGCCGCTCCTGTGCCCGAATCTGGGGCAAGGAGAGGTCCGATCGACAGGCCACGAGTGAAATCTGGACGCAACGGATTGATAAAGGACATGTGGATACAATCTCCTGTGGAGCTCATTCGTGTCTGGAAACGACACAACCAAGATGATCCTGCTGGTCCAGCGAACGGACAAACCGGGGTGCGAGGATCACATTCAATTCGTTGTGTGGAGTCGTTTCCAGCCTGAAGAAGCTGGGGAAATCGTACTTTACTGGCGCTTCTGACGACAGCCACACTGCTCGTCACACAAATCCCGTGCGATACAAGAGCATCTATGGCACACCTGCCGCCATGCTGCTCTTTGCGGTCCGCTCACCGCAACCCATTCACACCTGCCGCACCAGTATCTATGGTCAGACTCGATCCAACGTCGGAAACACTATCCGAGCGGAGCCAGTATCGAGCAATTTGAGATCGATATGGCTGTTTGAGCAATGAGTCTGCTCTTGGACTGGGGGACTGTCGGTCTTCCGAACACTGGTTTTGTGGTGCCGTGTGCTCGCGCTATGTAAGACCGACGAGAAATTTTCAGGAGGAACACGTCCGGGGGATTCCCTTGTGACTTTTCAAACTATACACGATAACCCCGGGTAAGCAAATCCCATTGGCCGATAAACGATCTGTCGAGATGCTTTCGAGAGACAAATCGTGATTCCGTACCTCGTTGGCCCAGAGTGCCCTCCTCGTCCTCGTGTACCCGCCAGCTCCCAATCCCCTCCCCGTGGTCATACCGAGCAATGCAACGGACATGCTCGCCTGGACGGTTCCCTTCCACTGGCAGCCACATCGGAGGCCGGATGGATCACCGGCACGATCGGCTCCTTGCCTGGAAGGTGGCTGCAAGGAACCTGTTGAGACAACTGCCACACCTGCGCGTGCTGCGCCTCGCGCTGACGCAGCTTTTGGGTCGAAGTCATATGTGCTGGCACAGCTCGGCGAAAAGCCGTGCCCGCAGACAGGTTCCTCGCGTCATTCTGGATGAGATGAGCTTGGCGATGACAGGCTGGAAAGCAAGGAAAGAAACAGGTCCGTGTGCGAACCGGCTCCACGCGGCGTTCAGGACGCGAGCGAGGCTGGTTAAAGGGCAGCTGGCGAGAGCAAGGCGGGTCAGGAAATGGCGCGGCACTCGCCAAGAGATCGACGTTGGACTCCGGTGTCGTCGAAATTCGCTGGCGACAGCCATTTCCCGAACGCCCGCTCATTCTCCGGCCACTCGCGATCGAGCAACGAATACCACGCGGTATCACGGTTCTTGCCCTTGACGATCACATGTTGGCGAAAGACGCCCTCGAACGTGAAGCCGAAGCGCTCGGCGGCGCGTTTCGACCGCTCGTTGGCGTTGTTGCACTTCCATTCCACACGGCGATAGCCGAGGTCTCCAAGTGCCAGCTTCTGCATCAGGAAGATCGTCTCGGTCGCAATCGGGGTGCGTTGGATCTCCGGTCCGAACCATATATGTCCGATCTCGATCACGCCGTTGGCTGGGTCCATCCGCATGAACGCGCACATGCCGGCCGCGCGGCCCGTTTTCTCGTTCACGATCGCGAAATGGAGCGGGTCTGAGGAGGCCGCCTGCACCAGGAGCCAGGCATCAAACTCATTGCGGCTCGCAAACGGACCGTAGGGAAGATAGTCCCACAAGCCGGGATCGTCCGAGCTGCCTGCAGCCGCGAAAAGCGCGGATGCGTGTCGCTCGGGATCGATCGGTTCGAGCCGAACACGGTCTCCCAGGACGGGCGCTCGCGCCGGAGTGTTTCGAGGGGTCCAATCGGAAAGCGAGAAAGACGTCATCTGAATATCTACTCCTCAATGGATGGGAGAAATCATTCGGTGGTCACGCCACTGGAAGTTGGGAGTCGAGAACGATTGTGGTGAGTCCGCGCGATCTCAGGTCCTGACGGTATACCGTATGAAGCCATCGGTCGGCGCGAAACGGTCGTAGAGCGTTCGCGCCGTTGCATTGTCTTCCTTTGTCACCCAGTACACCCGAGCCCAGCCCTCAGCGCCAGCGAGGTCGATCAGATGCTGGATCATGGCCCGGCCGGCGCCGCGTCCGCGTGCGGCGGGTGTCACGAACAGATCGTTGAGCAGGCAGAACGGGGACTCGCTCCAGGTGCTTGGATGCAGGATGAAATTAGCAATGCCGAGGATGGTTCCCGTTGCCGGATCTTCGGCGACAAGTCCTCCGAATGCCGGATCCGCACCGATGATCCGGTCCCAGGTCGCGTTGGTCGTCGAGTCTGGAAGTTCCGCCTCGTAGAAGACCAGATACGCCTGCCAGAGTTCATGCCAGTTGACGTTGTCATGGGGTTCGATCGATCGAATCAGGATGGATGCTGCCGGCACAGTGGCCTCCGTTCTGGCGATATCACAGATCGTGAAGTTATCGACCCGATTCAGACTTCGGGCGTTTCATCTCGGGCAGATCGGAACGTTCGGAGCGTTTCGATTCGAGATCGAAGATCCGGCGCATGATCGCGATCGTCGATGCGTAGGTGGAATCCATCCCGTAATAGGAAAGCCCGCGCGCCCCGAGTGTGTGAGCCCGGGTGTATGGCGTATCCGATGCGTAATGGATGATACCGAGATCGAGATGGCCGGAGAGCGGAGCGAGGTTGATCGCCTGGTTGGTGGGATGCCGTTCCAGAAAGACATCCTCGTAGATCGCGCTCAGGTATGGGCCCGCTTCCATCTCCACGACGGTGTAGTTCTCGCGGTAATAGAAGTCCAGATACCCCTCGTTCTGCAGGAACGTACCCCGCACGGTGACGGCTTTCTGGTTATCGAGGGCCGCTCCAAACTGAAGATACGGAGCAACATCGTTGTATCTGAACGCATTGTCGAACCAGTACGTATTTCCGGAATGCTCATCGTAGACCACATTGGACATCATGATGTCACCGATTCGGGCGTTCAGCGTGGCCGCCTTGCCGAGGACGTAGATACCCTTCAGCTGATCGGTCGAAACGCCGACCTGGGACATGATGTGATATGCCGCCATCCCCAGTGGGTAGTTGATGTTGATCACGATCGCATCGGAATCGCGCGGGTCGAAGCCATCCAGGCGGGTATCGAACCAATCCGGATTGAGCTTGGAAAGTTCGATGATCTGGATGCCGACATCCACCGCGCCCGTTGGTTCGATGTGATGGATGCCAATCGAATGCTCTTCATCCTGACGTTTCTGGCGGATCTCGTCTTTTCCAGTGCCATGAAAGTACGGTCTCGCGGCGAAATAAAGCAGGTTCTCCCAGGAGCCCTGTGTCTCACCCGATTCCAGTTTGCGCAGTTCGGGCAGGAGCTCGGGGTGATTGTGGGACACGATGTCGTTGATCAGCTCGTCCTTGCGACGGCCGGCGACACCGGACAGCGTGTTCACAATGCTGTGGGTATTCGACGATACGAAGTAGACCGGGCGATCGGCGAACCCCAGCTCGTTCAGCAACGTGGCCGATGGCCGCCACCAGTTTCGGACGGACCGTCCATATCCCAGATAGGTACCACCGAGCATCCTGAAGTCGATCCGTTTTCGGCCCCGGGCGACCGCTGCAAGGTTGGACCAGAACGATTCGCCCCAGACGCTGCCGAGTCGTGCCCAGCTTGAATCATCGAGCAGGAGCGCACGCTGGATCGCCTGCGATCCGTCCGGACCGGGAATCTCGCCATCGCCGGCGGCGATCACGAGCTCGCGAGCCTCTGGCACGTGTTCCAGGAGCCGGCTCATCTTGTTCCACTCGAACTCGTAGGCAACGATCGTGGGAATCAGATCGTCGAGATCCGATGCAGATGCAAAGTAGGCGGCGAGGATCTCGTCTCCGTCCCAGTACCAGCGACGGCGTCGGGCCGGCGCGGATTGCGGCGACCACTCCGACACATGGCCATAGCCCCCGCGAACGAAGGCGCGATGTGTCTGCGCAAGCACGATGTGATCGACGTAGACGACGCAGGCCGGAATGCGCTGGGCGGAATAGAGAAAGGCGTTGAGATCGGGTTCCGGATCTTCGGCCCCGGCGTGGAGCGATGAACCGGATGTCAGGTGCGCCGGTTCCAGCGCCGAGGCGCTGACCGCACCCGAACTTTGAAGCATTGTCATGTAGGTACGAACGTAGAGCTCGACTTCGCGTTTGCCCGTGCGAGCATCTTGCGCTCGTGATGTCGAGTTGCCGAACCCGTCGGTGGGAAGGGTTGGCCGTTCGTATGCTGGGCGATCCGATCCAGATTCCATGGTGCGCATGTTCCTTTTCTTGAGCGGCCGTCCGGACCGCGATCCTTCATCCTTCACGTTCATTGCCTATCTATGTAGCACGACCGGCGCGGTTTGCCTATCAACGCGCGCCTGACGGGCGATTGATTGATCTTTCGTTCATTTTCCGGTCGGGAGGTGAGAAACATACGGCAGGTGCGGCACGTGAGGCAGGCGGTGGACGCGCATGTCGGGAGACGTGGAACTACGTCATTCGACGTAGTTCCACGTCGTCTGGCGTTTACGTCATTTGTCGGATGTGCGTGATGTCTCGCTGCCGGATGATGGATGCACCACACCAAGGAGTTAGCGAATTGGATGGTGGTGCAGGATCATCTTTTCGGAAGGACACACTCATGAAGAAGGCAATCGTTCGCGGGATCTTCGCCGTTGCTTTTACCGGGTTGAGCCTGACGGGGCTGCTGGGCGCCTCGATCCATGGACATGACCTGTTGGGCCAGGACAACTCCGCAATGGCCATGATGAAAGCGGATCCGAGGCCCTGCCACATTGGGTACGATGATAAATTGTGCTCTGCTGGTTGACGGTCCCTCTTGCGAGTGAGTCTTTCCACAAGTGAACACGGAATCAGCACATTGGCCCCCGCTTCATGCGGGAGCCAATGTGCTGCCTGATTGTTATCTTTCAGGGTGTAGACGGCGAAGCTTATCAGTCATTGTCTCTTTGAAATTGTCGATCGTAGCGTGTTGGGCGGCTTTCAATCGTCGAGACGGGCGGGAAGTTCCAGTCCGAGAATGCTCGTGAACGGGCTGCCGATTCGATACCGAAAATCCTCGACGAGGGTGACCCATCCCGCGCGGAGATAGAGCCGCTTGGCAGCATGCGGACCGTTATAGGTCACCAGAACGCAGTATCGATGCGAGACCTTGGCAGTGACCGCATCGAGCAGAAGCCGTCCAATTCCCTGGCCCTGCACATCGGGACGAACGGCGATATCTGCGAGCTCAAACGTGTCGCGCGTCCAATCCTCGCATCAGCCGTGGGCGAGCGCCGCGAAGACGCGACTCGCCCACGGCTGATGCGAGGACGCATCGTGTCCGCAGGCGAAGCCGGAGATCTCGTCGTCTCGTTGCGCGATGGCGGCGACAAACCCTGGCATGCACGTCATCCCCGGTAGCGACTCGCGTTCGTAGCGAATCGCACCCTTCTCACCGGTCCCGAAGGCCGCCGCATGGACGCGAGCGATCTGATATCCATACACCTGCAATTCCTTGGCAGTGACCACGGCGATGGTGAGTTTCGTCTTCTTGTCAATCACGGGAAAATGACCGGCTGGCGGCGAATGTCACGAGATCGAGGCCCATGAGCAGCACGTCTTCGCCACCAGGGAAGTACCTGAAGTCCGTCACCAGCGGACCCCATCCGCGAGAACGATAGAGATGACTGGCTGGCGTGGCTCCCGGCAGCGTGCTCAAGAGCGCCTTGCTGCCCGGTGCATCGATCAGCAGCGCATCGTGGAGACGGCTGCCGATGCCACGGCCCTGGAAATCGGGATGGACCGCGAGTTCGACAAACTCGAACGCATCCTCCAACCAGTCCGAACGAGAGGCGGCGGTCAGTACCGGACGGATCAGTTCATGCCACCACTGGCCCGTGACGCTCAGATACCCGTAGTCGAAACCCAGCATCACACCATCAGGATCCTCGGCGACAAGTCCCCGGAAGCCGGGATAGTCAATATGTCGATCCAGCGCGTTTGTCAGGAACTGTTCGCTGTCCTGTCGATCGACACCGAACGCCGCACCGTACACCGAAGCTATCGCGTCGCGTCGCCGGGCAAGGGTTGTGGCATCGATCGGGACGAGGGTTGGCAGCATCTGGTGCTAGAGCTCGAAATCGATAGCGCGAAGATAGGCCAGGGCGATCACGGCATGCCCCGGAAGATACGGGTGGACCTTGTCATTCGCCCATGTCTCCGGCGTGGTGGTTTTCAATGCCGCGTCGAACGCCTCCTGCGTGCGGATGGTGATTGCCTCGAACTCCAACGCGACCTTCCGCGCCACGAGGCCGTATGCATCCATCATGCGCCGCATTGGGGCAGAGGTGTCCGGCTCGATCACGTATGGCTCGGCAACGATCAGTTTGCATCCGGTGCCGTCGACCGCACGCTGCAACAGGGATCGGAGCGTGGATCCGTACTCCTCGATCGAAACCGCTCCACTGCCGTTGCTGTCGAATGTTCTCCAGACATCGTTGATGCCGATCTTGACGCTGAGCCAGTCCGGCTGTGCGGCGATCACGTCCTGTTCCCACCGGGCATCGAGATGTCGAACCGTGTCACCACCGACTCCCCGGTTCTCCCAGGACAATCTCAGCTCCGGATATCTGGCATCCACCAAACTGCGAACGAGGTTCATGTAGCCGCTCCCATAAGGTGCAGCGGTATCGCGGCGTCCGCAATCGGTGATGCTGTCACCGATGAAGACGATCTTCTGGCCGTGTTCGAAGATCATGATGAACGTGTGCTCCGGTGTTGATCGCGGCGGCGATCGCGTCGTTTCTGTGAGCCGTATCGTAGCAGGCGATCACGATTTGGAGTCAGATGAAGGAGCGAGCGTAAAGCCGAAGGCGCGGAGATACGCGAGCGCGATCACGGCGTGACCCGGCAGGAACGGATGCACACCGTCATTCGACCAATCCGCTGGGCTGGTGGTCGCCAGAGCGGCATCGAATGCCTGCTGCTGGCGAACGATGATCGCATCGAATTCGCTGGCAACGCGGCGCGCGACAGCACCGTAGGAGTCGATCATGGTGCGCATCGGATCGGTGGGATCAGCGTTGATGTGCAGCGGTTCGGCAACGATGAGACCCGCTCCGGTTCCATCCGCCGTTCGTTGGAAGAGGGAGCGTACGGTCGCTTCATACTCGTCAACCGGAACGCCCTTGCTCCGGATGGTCACCGAAGAAGCGCCAGACATCGTTCGTCGGGAGTTGTTGGGAAATCCAGTCCGGTTGCTCCGCGATCACATCGCGATCCCAGCGAGCGGCAAGTTCGCGGACGGTATCGCCGCCGACTCCGTGATTGATCCAGTTCAGGCCGAGTTCCGGATATCGTGCATCCACGAATGCCCGGATCAGGCACATGAATCCGTTGCCATAGGGTGCATGTTCTTCCCGGCGACCGCAATCGGTGAGGCTGGCTCCCACGAAGAGGATCTTTTGGGAGTGTTCGAAGATCATGACGAGCCTGCTCCTGAATCATTCATGCGCGGATGGCGGACGAGATACGATATCGGCGCGTATCGTAGCAAAGGTTTGGCGATCGCGGAGAGGGGCAATACGTTGCCGGTGTTTGGCACTTTCGCCTATGCTGACCGCAGACGACGTGAATGTACGTTCCTCCGCTCACGCTGACGACGCTGTACGATGGCTGTGTGGCTCACGATTTGGCTGGAATCGTGAATACTTCTCAAGAGACGAGGCCGTACAAAGCAGGTGCGACGTCACGTCATGCTTGCCGCATTAACCTATGCTCATACTATGAGGCTCATGATTCCGTTCGGTGAGATCGCATCCATGCCGATCAGTTCACTGCCAACAGAAATGCGCGACCCGAAATCGGGTCGGCCCCTGCCCCGGACCGATGCTGGCCGCGGGGCGATTGTGCATCCCTCGCATTCGGACGAGGTGATACCGGGTGCCTAGCAATTTTGGATCGTCGGACTCCAAGTGGAGCAGCGAACGGGAACGCAAGGAGCGCGATCGGCAGCGCGATGCGCAGAAGGAGCTGATGCGTCAGGCGCGGCTCGAGCGCGAGGAAAAGGAAGCCAGAGAAGCGGAGGAGGCGGCGGCACGCGCCGCCGCCGAAGCGGAAGCATCCGCTGCCGCATCGTTGAATCCGCCTGGACTCGGCGCCGACGAAACGCCGCGCCGGCGTCTCTCGGCGGCCGAGCGGGAAGCCATTCGCAAGCTTCGCGGTGACGATGCAGAGGAACCGGCCGACACCTCCGCGGGAGCATCCGATGCAACGACTGGGACGGGGAAAAGCAGGGTCGGTCGCCGCTGGCGATCGGCAGTCGAGGAAACGTCTGTCGATGCCGGAGCAGCGCTTCCGGACTTACCCGGTGATCCGAGGGGCGGCGCATCAAGGTCCGGCGGCAAGGGCATCACCAGTTCGCGGCTGCTGATCTTCGGCGCGGCGCTGTTCGTGGCGATGGCGATCGTCGCGTTCTTGCCATTTGGACCGTTTGGGGGCGGCGGGAACAATCCGACGCCTACGCCGACCGAGCAAGAGCGAGTAGTCGCCCCAAATGGGACGTTCACCGTGAACGGCACCCCGCGCGCGAAGGTGACGGCGCCGAGCGACAAGAACACCGTGGTCTGCATCGATCCGGGTCATGGCGGCTATGACTACGGGTTCCAGCGAACCTGGTCCCAGATGACTACCGTGGCGCCGGTCCTCAACGAGTCCGAGCTCAATCTGAGCATGGCGTACATGCTCAAGGAGCGATTGGAATCGGAAGGCATCACCGTCGTGATGACGCGCACCGGCGGCGAGGCCGTGAACGTGTACGGCGCGGACGTGAACCAGGACGGCAAGACGATCTTTGATGGTGCCACGGAACCTGATCAGCGGCAGAACGCCGACTGGGACGAATTGCAGGCACGAATCAAAGTTTGCAATGACAATCACGCCGATATCCTGATCTCGGTCCACATCAATGGGTATCCCGAAGACGCGACCGTCCGCGGATACGAGGTCGTATACACATCCTACCCGACCAGGCCGTTTGGGGATCTGACCGCCACTTTGGCCAACGACGTTTACCGGCGGATGTCGACGGGAATGACGGATGCCGGGTACACCGGTCCCGGTCGCAACGTCAAAACCGACGCAGACCTTGAGGCGAGCAAGTATTCATATGGTTCGGCGGAACATTTGCTACTCACCGGTCCTGAGGTCGACAAGGGAGGCCGCAAGTTGAAGCCCAGCCTGATGCCTGCTGTCGTCGTTGAGCCGGTTTTCCTCTCCAATGAAGACGACGCGCACTTCATCGCCGATCCGAAGAACCAGCAGATGCTGGCCAACGCCTACGCCGATGGTATTCTCGATTACTTCGCGAAGAACCCGGGATAACATTTGGTGACACTGCCGCTGAGTTGCTGATTACCACATCAGTCCCCTATGTGCGATTTTTGAGATTCGATCGGCCCTTGTATTCAAGTGCATGTTTTGCAAGCCCCGCGCCAGTGTGTGGCAATCGCTATTACGTAGATTGGGATATATGTGAGGGATAGACATTCGAAGAAGATCACACTGCCGTACTTTGCAATATGCTAATTGGACGAGTATCTGCGTCACTGTTGACAATGTCGCAGGCCGCCGCTAAACTCGCGGTACGGGAAAATTCAAGTTAGGAGGATCAACAATGAGAGTTGGCGAAGAGGATAAGGTCAATCCTGGTGTCACACGGTTGATCGCATCGGCGGCCATAAGCAGAAGGGGTGCGCTAACGCGCATGAGCAAGCTTGCCGTTGGAGCAATAGGTGCAGCTTCGGCAATTGGGGCAACCGCCCAATCCGCTGCCGCAGCATACAACACCTACGTGATTACGAACGGTGCGGTCGTCAGACGCGGTCCTTACGTCGCGAGCAATAATGCATGCAATACGTTCAATTGCGGCAAGTACCTGAGCGGTGTCGAGGTCGACGGTGCATATGCGTGTTCATGTAACGAATGCACGTCTCGGTGGTTCCAACATGTAGGTTGCTATAACGACTGTTGCTATATTCATCGAGGTAATCTGAATCCCTACAATGGTGGGGTGTGTGAATGTCCCTAGGGCTTTTGAAAGTATTCTGGCGCTCTCTTCCTTCCACCTTGGGAGCAGTTACTGTTTCCGCCTTGTTAGCCAGGGCGGGGATTGGTAAGTTGACTGAAACCAAGGATTTTGAAAAGAGCCTTAATGATTTTGGAACCCCAGAAGCTCTGATACCCGGGTTAGCTCGTGCCATTCCAGTGTCTGAGCTCCTGTTGTCATTCGGTCTCCTCCCTGCTGTGACGCGGAGACTCGCCGCACGACTCTCCGCAGTACAAATATTAATATTCACAAGTGCAATCATCATAAATGTTGCGAAGGGGCGGCGACCCACTTGCATGTGCTTTGGCAGAAATGAGGCCCATCCCACGGGTGCTTGGGCAGTAGGGCGCAACGCATTGTTTCTTCTCCTCATTTTCTTCGTTGAGGGATCGTGCCAGCGCTTTATGGGGCGAATTGTCGATTCAAGAGGCAAGCGGCTATTCGCGCCAACAAGAAAATCGCCAAATTTTCCTATAGTATTGTCAATCCTGCTAAGCGGGGCCGTATTGACAATGCAATTGATCAATATGTTCCTACGAGTACGATCTTCTCGAGAATTCCAGCATAACGACGGAATTGCTGGGGCGGTACGAAGTGGATTAGCTGCCGGAGTTCCGATGCCGAACATGCAGGTCGTTGACCGAACGGGCCAAGAACTCATGTTGGCCGAATTGCTAGATGCCGGGATTCCCACTGTCATCGTTTTCGTTGATCCTAAAGGTTGCACACACTGTTTGGAATTGTTCCCTGAGATTGCTCAATGGCAGGCAAAGTACCACGGAAATCTGAATTTATTGGTGCTGTCCACCCGGTTATCGCCGTCTGATTGGGAGATTGCGGATAAGGCTAAAGTGGATAATATACTTGAGCAATCGGTGTATGAGGCTTTTGAGTCGTTCGAAGTCCCCAAAATCCCTTCGGCTACAGTCATACATCCGTCGGGCACCATTTGGGCGCCTATTGCCATCGGACCGGAAGGCATCTACGATCTCCTCGAGCTAGCTTCCAAGCGTTAATCCGCCTGCTGACAAATTTGCCTCAAATACTGCTAGATATGGTGGATTTGATCTTGTGGCGTAAGTTGGAGTCCAAATCTTTGCGATGGTATTGTAGCTTTGAAAAAGACCAACGGCACAACACACAGCGTGTGTGGATTCTAGACGAGATACGTGATCTGCTCTGGGCTGCTGTTTCTTCAAATCGGCCTTGGATCTCGTAAACCCGCGCAAAAAATTTTGCGAAGAGGTTCACCTCTTAGGCGCATATTGGGCAGGAAAATTTCGTGACAGACAACTCCACCGAGCCATTCGACCACTTCGACGATATCGACGAGAACGAAGACGCCCGCGAGTTGACCGTGCATCAGAAACGCGAGCGGATTGCCACCGGACCATCCCGTTCACGTTCGCTGAGCCGACGGAAGCTGCTTGCCGGGGCGGGAACTTTGGCCGGGGCGACCGCAATCGGGATCGCAGGTGCGAACGCGCCGCGAGGACGCGGAATCTCCGCGGCGCCAACCTCCGCCCCAACCACCGAGATTCGCTTTGCACAGGAAGTCGCCACTCCACCCGAGGTAGCGACACCCTCTGCCGCGACAATTCAATTGCCGAACGGTACCGCACTGGTGACATCACCGCGCTTGCCATTGCACGGGATCGGGACGGATCAGGTGCAGGCATTGCTTCAGGGAGCGATCACGAGCTGGCGTGATGTTGGCAGCCCGATCAACCTGCCGGTCTCGGCGTTCGCAATCGATGGTATCGTTCCCGACGGCATGAAATCACCGCAGATGGTGAAGGATTACGCCGGGCTGCTTGACGCACTGAACAAGACGCCGGGCGGCATGGCCGTCGTGCCGATCGACCAGATCGACTTCCGGGCGAACACGCTTGCGCTTGGTGAAGTCAATCCGCTGGCTACGGGCGATGTCGTTCGGATCGCCGTAACGGGAGATATCATCCCCGGTCGAAACGTGGCGATTCACGCCCGTAAGTATGGCGACTGGACGCATCCATTCCTTCAGGTGAGGGACTTTCTGGCCGGATTCGATCTGACGGTGTCGAATTTCGAATGCGTCATCTCCGATACGATCGCGCCACCGGAAGAGACCGATCCCAACACCTTCGACTTCATCGCCAGCTCGGACGTGATCCAGGGCATGAAGCTCTGCGGGATAGACGCGATCAGCCTCGCCAACAACCACACCGCCTGGAGTTCATCTGTCAATGGTGACGTTGGCCCGTTCACCGACATGCTGGGCATTCTCGACAATGCGGGCTTCCCCTACTTCGGCGGCGGGCGTGACCTCGATCAGGCCCAGCGAGGGTGGGAAGCTACGGTTGGCAATACGTCCATCGTGTTTATCGGGATCGATGGCGTCACGGCCAATGTCGACTATGCCGACCAGGCAGGGACCGTCGGGGCGGAGATCGGCAGTGGGTTCGCGGGCGCCACTGCTAGCAAGGCCGGGACGAATCCTCTGGCGGTGCAGTCCGTGATGGCCAAGATCGCGGACCTCGCCGGCAAGTACGACATCGTGATCCCCTATTTCCACATGGGCGAGGAATTCGTGTGGGTCACGCCGGATTGGTGTGTGGACGTGGCGCACGCCGCCATCGACAACGGCGCGACACTCGTGCTCACCAACCATCCGCACCTGATCCAGGGAATGGAGATCTACAAGGAGAAGCCGATCGTCTATTCGCTCGGCAACTTCGTCTTCGATCAGATGTTCAGCGTCGACACGCGAACCGGATACATTCTCGATCTGACATTCCAGGGGAAGAAAGTCGTCGGGCTGCGGACACACGGTTTCGAGATCGAGGATTTCAACCAGCCACGCTTGATGTCGGCGGGTGAGCATGCCGGGTTGATGGATCGCTTCTGGCGCTCGACCGATATCCGTACGGCGAAGAACGCTGCACGTTAGCCTCAATTCCCGGGCGCCCATAACCTCACCCCGGCGGAAGCGTTGCCGTCATATCAGCAGCGCGTCGGGCTGCCCGACGTGCTGCCCGACGCGCTGCCGATATGACGGCAATTTTCCTGCCCGGATACTTCTGAGTCGTTACGAGTTCTTGGCGGTGCTCCCAAGGCGCGGATTGGTCACGCACGGACGATGACACGGCCTCCAACCGCGACAATCAGGAACTCCCGCCCAGCTCGCCGAAATTGCACCTCTACCTCCGGCACGAGATCGACGGTGCGGACTTCCGTAAAAACAATCGCCGTCGATCCAGCGACCACATCGACCCGGTTGATCTCGGGCCATAGGGTGATCAGGGCCACCGGGCGACCTTTCGCGCCAGGGACGGTCAGTTGCCAGACAGTCGAACTTGGCAGACGGAAAGGCGCTGTCTGTACTTCCACACCAAGCAGTTTCGCGATCCGCGGCACGATCGCGGCCTCGTAGCGAAGCGTTTCGATCTTGTCGCTGCGTGAGAGCACCGGACGCCCGGAAGCGCTGGCATCGGAATCAGTCATGGGCGTTTGCGTTCGATCGTGGACTGACGGCAGTCATGACATCCATTTTGTATACTCGTGATGGGTGACGTGACCCACTAAATCATAACGATTCACCGCGAAAGGGACCTCATGTTCGTATCAACACCTTCGGGAGGGGACGGAACGACCGCATCCAGCAACCGGGGGACCGCGAACATAAGTATGGTCGATCCCGGTTCCATCGATCAGCCGAACGAGCCTGATACGGCGCCGACGACCGTCATCGAGACAGAAACCGGCACCGCCATCCCCACGGATTCAGCCGCTGCCGAAGCCGAGGAAATCGACGCGCACGTCTCGGCAGATGATGAGCCAGACACCATCCCGACCTGGCGCGATGTCACGCTCGACGACATCAAGGCGGCGCAGAAGCGGATCATGCCGCACCTGCATCGCACCCCTCTGCTCTCCAGTGCAACACTCAGCCGCATGACGGGAACCGAACTCAGTCTCAAGGCGGAAACGTTTCAGCGCACCTGTTCGTTCAAGGCGCGTGGCGCATTGAACGCAGCCTTGCTCCTCACGGCAGATGAGCGGGCACGAGGAATTATCACCCTTTCGGCTGGCAATCACGGTCAGGGCCTGGCCTTCGCCGCGTCGATGGTCGGCACTCGCGCCGTCGTCTTCATGCCGGAAAGCGCCGTCCCGACCAAGGTCGAGGCGATTCGCAGCTACGGCGCCGAGCCGCATTTCGCCTCGTCGATGGAGCACGTCTTCCCGGCGATGGAACGTTACCGCGAGGAGCATGGCCTGAAATACATCAGCCCCTTCTCCGATCCGGCGATTATCGCCGGGCAGGGCGTGGTCGGTCTCGAGATTCTCGAGGACATGCCAGATGTCGAGGCGGTCGTCGTTCCGGTTGGCGGCGGAGGGTTGATCTCCGGCATTGCGATCGCGATCAAGTCACAGCGGCCTCAGGTTCGTATCATCGGCGTCGAGCCAGAAGGCGCGAACGTGATCAGTCGCAGCCTGAAGTCTGGAAAGCTGGAGCATCTCGGGACGCCCAATACGATCGCGGACGGACTCGCCGCTCCGTTTGCGGCGCCCCTGTCTCAATCCATCATCGAGCATTATGTCGATGATGTGGTGACGGTGACCGATGACGAGATTGTTGCCGCCTTGCGGACGGTCATCGAACGCTGCAAGATCCTGGTCGAACCCGCTGGTGCGGCTGCGGTCGCCGCCTTGCTGAGTGGCAAGTCAGGGGTGCCTCAGGGAGCCCGCACGGTTGCCATCCTGAGTGGTGGCAACATCGACCGGGAGAAGCTGAAATCACTTCTCTAACCTACCGCCTTCTCGCTTGAAGCAACGTCCTCGGTGATTCATCATCTGCCCGGTTGCCTCCCGTCATTCCAGGAGCTGCGCCGGAGCAACGCGAGAAACCGGTTGGTGTGGACCACTCCCCTACTGGGGCGGGATGCCTGCGACCGGAACAGCCGTTTCTGCTCGTTCGTAGGGGGCGCCGCCACCTAAGGGCCATCCATGTCAGATGGTCCCTCCTGCGTCCGGCTCAGCTGTCGGGATTGAGCCGGAGAACGACCGTCACTCCAGCGGGGCGGCATTCGAAGAATCCTTCGATCCTTCAATGGAATATTCTCGAGAGTTGGTGATACACGCGTCCGGCATGGCAGAATTATGGGACAAGTAAATATGGCGTTGACGAGGACCGCACGTCGATCCCTCGAGGTACAGCGAGCCGCGTTGCTGAGAGACGGCCCCGACCCGACCTGCGCATGACCTCTGAGCCGCGCCCTGAACCCTCTATTTGGAGCAAGTAGGTCGCGCCGGTTGCCTCCGATATCAGGCGAAGCTGACTCGAACCTTGGTCTCGCACGACGATCTCGCATGTTGGGCGATCAACGCGCGGTTGTGGATCGCGGCGTCGAGATTCCATCGCTTCGGCGTTCAGCTTTTGAGGTGATTACCGTGAGGTGATTGCAAACCAGGGTGGTACCACGAGATTGCTTGCGCCCCTCGTCCCTCGGACGATGTTGGGCGCATTGTCGTTTTCTGGAGGTACCATCGTGTCCAATGAAGTTCCCACTGCGGCCCATCCTCCACATCGTTACTATCTGATGACATCGATACCTTATGTCAATGGAACACCCCACATCGGCTTCGCGCTGGAAGCCATTCAGTCGGACACGCTCGTCCGCTTTCATCGCTCCATCGGCGACGATGCCCGCTTCCTGTCCGGAACCGATGAGAACGCGTTGACCGTCGTGCAGGCGGCCGACCTCGCCGGCGAGGAGATCGAGCCGCTCGTCGAGCGTAACGCCGAGAGCTTTCGCGCGATCCAGGAACCGCTCCAGGTCTTCTACGACGATTTCATCCGGACCAGCACCGATCCCCGTCACTTTTCCGGCGCTCAGAAATTGTGGCGTGCGTGCGATGCAGCTGGCGATGTCTACAAACGCCAATATCAGGGGCAATACTGCATTCGATGCGAACGCTTCTACAAACCGGAGGAGCTTGTCGATGACCGGTGTCCAATCCACGGAACGATCCCGGAACTGGTCGATGAGGAGAACTACTTCTTTCGACTCACCAACTACCAGGATCGTCTCAAGGCCCTGATCTCGTCCGGCCAGCTTCGAGTGCAGCCAGAGCACCGCAAGGAAGAGATCCTGTCGTTCATCGACAGCGGGCTGGAGGATTTCAGTATCTCGCGGCGGGCGATACGGGGTCGTGGCTGGGGCGTGCCGGTTCCAGGCGATCCCGATCAGGTCATGTACGTCTGGATCGATGCGCTCAGCAACTACATTACCGCGCTCGACTACGCCACGGATGGCACGCTCTTCGAGCGCTATTGGCTGAAAAGCGACGAGCGCGTGCATGTGATCGGCAAGGACATCCTGCGGTTTCACGCGGTGTACTGGCCAGCGCTGTTGCTCTCGGCAGGGCTGCCGATCCCGACAACCGTCAACGTCCACGAGTTCCTGACTTCTGCTGGCGAGAAGATGAGCAAGAGCAGAGGCAACGTCGTCGATCCGCTCGAGTTGGTTGACCAGTATGGCAACGACGCCGTGCGGTACTGGCTCCTGCGGGAGATGCCACGCACCAACGATGGGGATTTCACCTACGACCGATTGACAGGTCGCTACAATCAGGATCTGGCCAACGATCTCGGTAATCTCGTCAATCGCAGCATCGGAATGCTGCACCGATACCGGGGAGGGATCGTGCCTGATGCCGGGTCTCGAGACGGCGCGCTGCGGGAGATCGCGGTCACGCTCCCCGAGCGGGTTGCCGGCTCGCTCGATCGGTTCGACTTCCGGACCGCGCTCGCCGCGATCTGGGAACTGGTGACGACCTCCAACAGGTACATCGACGACACCAAGCCGTGGGTGATCGCCAAGGCCACCAAACAGAATGACGAGGCTGCGGCCCGCGAAGCGAACGTCCAGCTCGATCGCGTACTTGCCGATCTTGTGGAGACGATCAGATTGTTGGCGGTTCATCTCGCACCGTTCATCCCGGTCGGCGCCGAGCGAATCGCCCGGCAGATCGGATTCGGACTGCAAGATACGGGCGATGTCACGAGTCGGACGTGGAACGATGCGCTGGTCGGACGCGAACTCCCGCCGGCAGCTCCGATCTTCCCGCGAATCGAGGCCGAGCCAGAATCTGCTACGAACGCTCCCCGATAATCCGTGAACATCGATTCGATGATAGAGTCCGATACATGGGGCAACGTTTGAAGATCGATGGTTTGGGCGGGAATCTTCTCATGGTGTCCAGAGCAGGTTCCCGCGTCACAAAGGAACGACCAGTGATGGCGGAGGGGCCACTCAGCGGCAAGGTCGCGTTGGTGACCGGCGCAGGTGCGGGCATCGGGCGCGCCGCCATCGAACTGGAGCGCCCGGGCGCGGCGGTCGGCGTGCTGGCGCGCAACGAGGAGCGGGTACAGGCTGCGGTCATGAGATCATTGCGGCCGGTGGCCATGCAATTCTACTTTTGGCAGATGTCGCCCGTCAGGCCGATCTCTAAGGCGCGGTTGCCACGATCGGGCAGACCTGGGGTCGTCTCGGTTCCGTCGTCGTCAATTCCGGCGCGAACGGCGTGTGGGCACCCATCGATGATCTGACGCTTGAGGAGTGGAATCACACGTCGACCACTAACTTGACGAGGACGTTCCTGATCACCCGTGCCAGTGTCCCACTGCTTCGGGAGCAGGGAGGTGCGATCGTGATCACCGCCTCTGTGAACGGCACTCGCATCTTCAACAACACCTGAGCGACCGCGTATTCGTGCATCAAGGCTGCGCAGGTTGCCTTCGCGAAAATGGTGACACTGGAGTTGGCCCGGGACAGGATTCGCGTCAATGTCGTCTGCCTGGATTGGATCACCACCAATATCGAGGAGGGAACCACCCATCGAAACCGTGAAGGGAATGGTCGTTCCGGTGGAGTATCCGGAAGGATTTCATCGGCTTTCGGGTGATCCTGGATCGGCGGAACAGGTCGCACGGCTGATGGCATTCTTGCTATCGGACGCAGCAGATCATATCAGCGGTTCCGGGATGTGGATCGATGGCACCGAGAGTCTGGTGATCGGATGGCGTTCCGCCCGGACCATGGTTTTCGAGGCCTCATATCCAAAATGAAATGATCGTACGTACACCTTGTACATATGCCCCCCGATTCGCGACAATCTGTGGAGTGCACGACAGGATCGAGATCCCGGTACTGGATGGAGTACCGCCCCGTTGATTTCACCTGCCAATGTGTGCATCCGGATTCGACAATCCTGCATCCTGTCTGGTTGCAGTCACCCCGGTTCCACTCCGCGAAGTCGGAGGGTTGCAGCATCTCTGCGCTGCAAATGGATCGGTTGGGAGGGAAGGCATGAGAAACCCCCGTACGGGCAGCCGATGGCAGCGCGTCCTCGGGTTGGCATTGGTGCTGACACTGACGCTTATTACACCTGTTTCCGTGTCGGCAGATGCTGGAACGAGCGGTCCGGGCACACCCCCTGCCAGCGGAAACGGTTCGACGCAGCCTACAGGCACTCGGGTCACATCCCAGGCCGTGAATCTGCGAACCAGTGCCAGCACGGACAGCTTCGTGATCACGATCATCCCTCAGGGGAGCACGATTACGCTTACCGGGAATCTGAACGGCGAGTTTGCCGAGATCAAGTTCGGCGATGCGTCGGGTTGGGTCGAGGCCGAATTCCTGCTCGAGGGCACGGCGGGTACCGAGACCCCCGTTCCGACGCCAGTCGATCTGACGTCGCGGACGCTTTCGGAGGACACGAATCTTCGCACCGCGCCGGATCTCGAGAGCGATATCGTCGCGGTCCTCACGGCAGGCGAGACCGTCAACGTAACGGGTGACATCAATGGCGAGTTTGCCAAAGTCACCAGCACCAATGGCGCAGGTTGGGTTGCAGCCCAGTTTCTGCTCGAAACCGTTCCGTCTACGGTGACTCCTCCGGTCACAGTCACGACGACGGCGACTGCGGTGGGAACCGAGGGCCCGGTCTCGACCCCGACTCCGATCGGCACCCAGACTCCCGGCGCCACGGAAACACCACCGGTGACACCGCCTGTGAACGAGACTCCGACGCAGGTCGTGACGGTAACTGCGACAGCGGATGTGACGGACACGCCACCGGCGACACCGCCGGCGAACGAGACTCCGACGCAAGTTGTGACGGAAACAGCGACAGCGGATGTCACGGCGACGGTTGCGCCGACGCAGGGACCCACGGAGGGGATGACGGAGACTCCAGGTCCCACCGTGACTGTTCCCGTCGAGACGATAACGATTGTACCGACGCAGACCGCTCCTTCTCAGCCAACCGAGACTCCGGCGATGACGCCGACCTCTGGTGCGGGCGAGACGCCGACTGCACCTTCAGGCAATTCTCTTGTGGTTTGGCCGATCAAGGGCGGGTCGTGGACCATCTCGCAGGGATACAACGGGTCGAGCCATCAGAACAACAACGATCTCTGGCAGTACCTCTATTCGTTCGATATCGTCCCCACCAACGGTGAAGCTGCGGGGCAATCCGTTTACTCACCGGTGAATGGTACGATCAGATGGTTTGATCCCAGCACCGGGGGGATCTCGATCGACATGGGCGGCGGACTTGCGTTTGCCATGTTCCATATGGATGTCGATGGTGGTCTGCAAGTGGGCGACCAGTTGACGCAGGGTCAGTTCGTTGGGACGATCGCTGCGCCCGGTGGTGGAGGCAACGGCGGCTTTCCTCATCTCCACATCACGGCTTGGTCCACGTCAGACGGCGGGAATTACAGCCGCCAGGCGATTCCATTCACCGGTTCGGTTGCGATCTCCGGTAAGGAGTTTCCAGCCGACGGATCGAGCCAGCAGTACACGGGCGTCGAGTTCACTCCATAAGGAGCCTCGCGTCGCAGGGGTGCAAAAGCACCGCAAGCCGTCGCGAAACGACGGGATCGTACGATCCCGTCGTTTCGGTTGTCCGATGTGAAACTCGGTCGAACGTTCGGTAGCCTCGAAGGACTGGCGTTCCACACGAATGTCTGTCCGATCGATCGGGGGACGTTACTCCAGGCGATCCCAGATGATCGATGCTGTCCTTGGCGGTTCGCATGCCACACAATCCAGTTCCGTACGATGCCTCCGACGTGCTATTCAACGACAGGAGCACATGGTTCTTTCTTTTGCCGTTTCAGGCAGTCGACGTCGAGCCAGCGATCATTTGGGCACCCATGACCTCTAACCAAAAAGGCGCCCGCGATGGTGGCCGCGAGGACCGTGGGGAGATAAGTTGGTTCCACGGGTGCCAGGGGTGGACCATTCTGAAGGCAGATGTCCCGGATGATACCGCCGCCCAACCCGCCCTACCCGCTCACCATTGCGATTCCCCACAGTTCGTTGATGTCGTATCCCGGGCGACGCGCCACGAGGGCGCCGGTCAGCCCACCGACAAACACTTCGGAAAAATCGAAGAGGATGAATATCGCGTTCGAATCGATCATGCCGACGGCGGTCCTTCTGTATCGCGACGTGTTCGCGTATTCTGTGGCATTCGATCGAGTGTAACCAATCGTTGACGAGACGAATCATCACCGTCGATCGGGATCTGCGGTCTGGCTTGGGATCGCGCGTGATGATGAACTGAAGTCGCAGTCACGATCGTCGATGAGCCCCGGAACGCGAGTGACGCTTGCCTGGATGGGGAAGGAGCCGACATCCATTACCGGACACAGGACTCACGATGCACACGGATGGATCGCCGTCCCTATTCACTTTGGAGGATTCGTGCGCGGCCTGGAAAAGACGTGATGGCAGGTGATGGCACCTCGAGGATGATTCTTCGCTGGGGACACGTCTGGGGAAATCGGTGACCATCTGATTCTGGAACGGCACAACTGCCTCGAACTGCCTCGAACTGCCTCGAACTGCCTCCTGTCTCATGATGACCTTGATACCCGTTGCCGAATTGACGCCACGCCAACGCCGGAATGGCATCGCAGCGTTGACGACGAGCATGTTCTTCTCGTGGGCAGGGTTCTTTCTCGTGATCCCCTGATGGCCGTGAATTATGTCGACCATCTCGGTTGGGCAGCGGGAAGCGTCGGCATCGTGCTCGCACTGCGCCAGCTGACGCAGCAAGGACTGACGACGTTCTTCGGGGTGCTCTGTGATCGGATCGGGCCGAAACCATTGATCGCAACCGGAATGCTCGTTCTGGCCGGTACTCGGCTCCGCGTTGCTGGCGGGTTTGGGTGGCTCGATGTTCGAATCACCGAAGGCCGCATCGCTCGCTGCACTCTCCCGGCCAGAAAATCGCCAGCGGCTCTTTGCCGTGATCGTGGTCGGCTTGGGCTATTTTCTGCCTCGTTGGCTGGAATGATGGCTGTCGCCGTTGGGATTGTTGATGTGGGGACTCCTGGTGATCGCCGGGGACTGCTCCTCATCGGTTTCGCGGCAAGCAAAGCACACCTGTCCTCCTGATCGCGGCGGCTGTCTATTCGTTTGGAGCGGTGCTCGCCTGACCCGGGCAGGAGACGGTAACGGCCAATCTTGCTTCGCCGAGTGCTCGCGGAGCGTACTTTGGTGTCGCATCACTGTCACTCGCTTTCGGTGGAGGGCTTGGCAATTACCTGGGCGGTGTGTTCTTCGACATCGGTCAACATGACAACCTCTCGCTGCTGCCATGGATGGTTTTTGCCAGAGTGGCACTGCTGTCGGCGGCCGGTCTCTTTCCCGATCGCGGGATGTTCGGCCGAATGGGAAGTGCGGACGAAACACTCGCCGCTATCGAAGGTCGAAGTCCTTCACTGATGGTGAAGGTGGAACCCGTTCGCTAACGGATTTGGATGCAACTTGAAATTGCAAATAGCCTCCACTAATATCTCTTGTGATGGTCGCTAGTGATCATTGGCGGTGATCATGAAAGCCGGAATAACGGGATGAAGTTCGAACAAGACCACGCACCGGAAATAGCGGTGCAATCCTCTTCCGGGTTGAATGACCGAGCCACAGAGGTGCTGGGAGGAACCAGCGGCGGATCCTGGTTCAAGCGGCTGCTCCCGTTTCTTGGCCCAGCCTTTATCGCCAGCATTGCATATGTCGATCCGGGCAATTTCGCCACGAACATTCAGGCGGGTGCCAAGTACGGGTATATGCTGGTCTGGGTGATTGTGGCGTCCAATCTGATGGCGATCCTGATTCAGACGTTGTCGGCAAAACTCGGAATCGCCACCGGGCGCAACCTCGCCGAGCTTTGCCGCGATCAGTTCCCGCGTCCGGTCGTCTGGGGAATGTGGGGAATTGCCGAGTTCGTGGCGATTGCGACGGACATCGCCGAGTTCATCGGCGCCGCGCTCGGATTCAATCTCCTCTTCGGAATCCCGCTCTTTCCTGCCGCACTTCTGACCGCGATCACGACGTTCCTTATTCTTGGACTCCAGAGGTACGGTGCACGGCCACTCGAGGCGGTCATCACCGCGATGCTCGCGGTGATCGCGGTCTGCTATCTGATCGAGCTGGTTCTCGAGCGCCCGAGCTGGCTAAGTGTCGGAGGCGCGATCGTCAAACCACGCTTCGACGGCTCCGAAAGCGTGCTGCTGGCAGTCGGTATCCTTGGCGCCACGGTCATGCCGCATGTCATCTACCTGCATTCGTCGCTTACTCAGAACCGGATCAGAGTTCAATCACCCGAGATGCAGCGCAAGCTCTTCCGCTTCGAGGTGATCGATGTCGTGATCGCGCTGAGCATCGCCGGCGCGGTAAACGCGGCGATGTTGATCATGGCCGCCGCCACGTTCTACTACGCGGGGCTCTCCGAAGTTGCCTCGATCGAAGATGCCTACCGAACATTGGAACCATTGCTTGGCTCGGGCGCCAGCGTCGTGTTCGGGATCTCGCTGCTGGCGGCTGGGCTCTCTTCATCGACGGTTGGCACGATGGCTGGTCAGGTCATCATGCAGGGATTCCTCAAGCGTCACATTCCGCTCTGGCTGCGACGTGGCTTGACGATCATCCCATCGCTGGTCGTGATCGGGATCGGGCTGGATCCCACCCGCACGCTGGTGGTCAGCCAGGTCATCCTTTCCTTCGGTATCCCGTTCGCACTCGTCCCGCTCCTGCTCTTCACGCAGCGGAAGGACATCATGGGTGCCACACTTGTGAATCTGAGAGTCACCTCCATCGCCGCATGGTTTGTCGCCTCCCTCATCATCAGCCTGAACCTCTTTCTGCTGTGGAGTACATTCGTCTGATACATTGCGTCGACGAGTACTCCGCGCCGTTGCATTCACTCCTGATTGTGAGGATGGACCATGAGTCGTTCCGTATTGGTGCCGCTTGATGGATCGCATCTGGCGGAAGCAGTGGTTCCGTTCGTCGGCCGGCTGGCCAAGGCGGTTGACGCGCGCGTTCTGCTTCTTCATGTGCTGGAGAACCACGCGCCGGATGCGATTCATGGCGATCGCCATCTGTCCGAAGCAGCGGCGGCACACGTCTACCTCGATGAAGTCGCCACGAAATTGCGGGCCGTCGGTATCGAGGAGATCGATCTTCATGTCCATGAGAATCGTGAGCATGACGTGGCCCGCGCCATCGTCCAGCATGCGGAGGAATATGCGGCCGATCTGGTGATGCTCGCGAATCATGGCAACGGTGGCTGGCGCGAGTTCTTCTTCGGCACGATCTCTCAGCAGGTCATCCGGCAGGGAACTACTCCCGTCATCACGGTTCCGGTACGCCACGCGACGGATGCTCCACCCTCCACGGGTCTCCAAGGCATCGCGATGGCGTTGAACGGGAGCGTGGAGGCGGAAGCCGCGCTCGAACCGACAGTCTGGATCGCGCTGGGATACGGCGTTCCTGTCCGGGTGATTGCCGCGGTCGAGACGACAGCCACCATGACCGGTGAAGACCGCGCGATTGCATCGATGATTCCCTCGGCAACCCGTGCCGTCCTCCGGATTCAGGAAGACGACACGCGCAACTACCTTCAGGGGGTCGTTGCTCAACTCGAATCGCGTGGCGTGCGTGCGTCGAGTGCGATGCTGCGAGGCAGCCCGGCGGATTCGGTTATGACCGAAGCGATCCGGTCGGGTTCCGGGCTGCTGGTGATCGCGACGCACGGTCGGGGTGGTCTCGGTGGACTGTGGGCAGGGAGCGTCGGCACGAAGGTGCTCGCTCGTTATGGTAATCCGTTGCTGCTGGTTCATGCTCCGGGCAATGCCGACTGATCCTGGATTGCGCTGTCCACCGCACCTCGCTCGCACCTCGTTGAGGTGGGAACGCCGCCTTGTATATCGTGGTTGAACCAGAAACGTCCACCCGGGTGGACGTTTCGTGCATAATGCGTCAACCTTGAAGGGGTGAGATTCTTCTCTTAACGAATTCTGGTATCCATGATCGTAGCTCCCGCCCTCCTCGACTCCCCGATTGGTCTCTACATTCACATTCCGTTCTGCGCGCACATCTGTCCCTATTGCGATTTCACGACGTACGCGGGGAAAGAGTCGCTGATTCCGCGCTACGTCGACGCCGTCCGGCTGGAGATGGCGCGTCTCGGCAAGGCGCATGACGGTCGGTCGGTCGCAACCATCTTCATCGGAGGCGGTACCCCAAGCCTGCTCACCGTTCAACAGATGGCCGCACTTCTCGATGCCTGCCGCGACGAGTTCAACATCGACGTTGGTGCCGAGGTCTCGATCGAAGCGAACCCGAACGGTCTCACCGCTGAACTTCTGGCGGGATATCGATCGGCTGGCGTCAACCGGCTGAGCATCGGCGCACAGACGTTCGATCGCCGTGGATTGCGTACGCTTGGGCGGCAGCATGAAGCAGATGATGTGTTGCTGGCGCTGAGCGCTGCCAAAGAGGTTGGCTACGACAATCTCAGCCTCGATTTCATCTTTGGCTGGCCGGGCCAGACCCTCGCAAGATGGGACGACGATCTCGATCGTTTGATCGCCTTGGGTGACGAGGGCCTCGATCATCTCTCTCTCTACAGCCTCATCGTTGAACCGGGCACTCCCTATGCTGATGCGGCCGCACGAGGCATCCTTCACATGCCGGACGACGATGCAACGGCCGACATGTACGAGCTGGCGATGGCGAAACTGGAGGTCGCCGGGTGGGCACATTACGAAGTGTCCAACTGGGCGCGAACGCCGGACCGATCATCGCTTCACAATTCACTCTATTGGCGATATGGCGATTACTACGGCATCGGTGCGGGTGCTCATGGGAACATGCGAGGCTGGCGCACCATGAATCACCTGTTACCGGAAACCTATTGCCGGTCGCTGGAAGAAGGTGGCAGTGGCCTCTCGAATGTCGAGCAGATCTCTCCGTCTACAGCACGGGCCGAGACGATGATGGTCGGGCTGCGCCTGCTTCACGATGGCGTCAATGCCGAGACGTTTGCGCGTCGGCATGGTGTCACGCTGGAGGAGACCTACGGTCCGGTGATCGATGACCTTGTTGCCGCCGGGTTCATGGTGCGAGACCAACGCGGCGTCCACTTGACCCCCCGGGGCTTGATGCTTGCCAACGATGTCGCGGAGCGCTTTTTGTAATGCCACATCAGGCCCGCGTGTTTGCCCTCGGGACCGCAGGTGGAACGCCAGCCAATCGATGCCCGTCGAATCTCTCAGGCGCGTTGAGCATGATCCGTGCTGGTCGGTTCGATATCGATGATCCGGTCGTCCGCACCACTCACGCCGTCACTCTCCGAATTCACCACAGCTGATGAGGCTTCGGCCGATTTGGCGTTTTTCTTGGGTTTCTGCTTGAGGACCGTCTCAGCTTCCAGACCGGTCAGCTTGCTAATGGTCATCATGATGTAGATGATCGTGATGGTCATGGCGATCATGACTGGCACGGTGATCACCGGGAAGCTGAGTGCCGTCATCCGCCCGATCTCGCTGTTGTAGGCACTGGTGCTGGGATCGCTGGTCACGATGATCTTGGCAAGCATGAAGTTGAGCGTCGCCGAGAGCAGGAACGTCCCGGCCAGCAGATAGGTCGCAATCGCGGTTCGGCGCTCGTATTCGCCAGCGTTGCCGCGTTCGGCCAGAGCAGCGTCGATACGCTCACGATCGAGAACCTGATCGAGGAACAGGCGAGCCAGCGGTCGTCCGATCCAGGCAGACACGAGGATGGCCAGGGCCAGGACAAAGGGAACGGATCCTTCCTTCCAGGCAACCCATTCCGGCGGCAGCTTGAGAATCTTGAAACCGCCTGTCAGCATGATACTGAAGATGCCCAATCCCGCCTGCCAGCTCAGTTTGCGTTTGCTGATGATCTCGAACAGCCCAAACCCCAGCGGAAACGCCAACGCCACCAGGAACCCTTGCAGCGAACCGAACCGCGTGAAGATGATGACCGGAATGACGATGGTAAAGAGGAGATTCAGCATGGGTTGACTTTCCGCTCTCGCTTGCCTGTAACGTCCTGACCTCGAGCGAGCATGACTGTTCGACATCTCGCCGTGATCGACCCGGCACGATGATGGCCGGAGCTGCGCTTCATTCGACATCGTGCCTCTCGTGAAGCGACTCGTAACTCTCTTGAATTGGATGAATGATACGCCGATTTGGCAAGTGACGTGCGACGCTCATGCTGATACGGTCGCGATCGGGAGGACTGGCGCGTATCATGGCAGTCGATGAAATGACGAATCGCGACGCTTCGCAGATCGGGCAACGGGTGGCAATGACAGCGACGTTTGAACGATACAAACAGGCGATGGCGCGTTTGGACGCGATGATCGAGCATGCCCAGACTCCGGACGACAAGTCCCATGACGCCGTTCAGGTACGCGCGGAGTTCCGCCTGGCACGCCTCCGCCGGTTTTTGAACCGTCTCGGCAATCCTCAGGATAGCTTCCCGATCGTGCATGTGACGGGGACGTCGGGCAAGGGATCCACGAGTACTGCTATCGCCGCGATGCTCGTGGCGGGTGGCTACAAAACCGGGTTGCACACGTCACCGTATCTTCAAACCGCTTCCGAAAAACTCCAGATCGACGGACGCCTGATCGATCCGAACGTCTTCGTGGACCTTGTCGATCGCTTGCTCGTGTTTCACCAGGTCTGGGAAGCGTCCGGGGAAGAAGCACTGACCTACGGCGAATTGTGGATGTCGTTGACCGTTTTCTTCTTTGCCGAGGCGAACGTCGACATCGCCGTGCTCGAGGTTGGGGCTGGTGGCCGCTTCGATCTGACCAATATCGTTACACCGACGGTCAGTGTGATCACCTCTGTCGGAATCGATCACACGAATACCTTGGGGAGCACCATCGAGGAGATCGCCTGGCACAAGGCGGGAATCATCAAGCCGGGCGTGCCGTCGGTTTCCGCGGTCACGAATGTGGCGGCGCGGAGGATCGTTGCAGAGGAGGCAGTTCTCCAGGGCAGCGCGCTGACCCATGTCGCCGAGCAGTTGGATGTTCTGGAAACGAGTCCCCACGGCACGACCTGGCGAGATCCGGAAACCGGTACTTCGCGCACCATCTCGCTGGGTGGAACATTTCAGGCACGCAATGGTGCGACCGCAGTCGCGACACTTCAGGTGCTGTCAGACGCAGGTTTTCCAATAGATGCGGAGGCCTTTGAAGTCGGGCTTCGGTCGGTCCAGATTCCGGGGCGGGTCGAACTTATCCAGGATCAGGTGCCCGTGTTGCTCGATGGAGCACACAATGCGGAGAAGGTTGCGGCGCTGGCGACTGATCTGAATGTTGTGCTGCCGACAGGACCGAAGGGACGTCGAATAGCGGTGCTGGGTGTACTCGAAGTGAAGCAGGCGGACGACATGGTCCGCAGTCTGGTGCCGATGGTGGACGCGATCGTGGCGACGTCACCGCAGGTCCTTGCGAAGGAATCCAAGGATGCAGCCATGATCGCCGAAATCGCGCGGGAGGCAGGGTTTCACGGTCCGGTTCATGTGGAACCGGACCCGCTCCTGGCAATCGCCTATGCATTCGCCCGGGTCGACGCGCGTTCCGACGACGCGATTCTGGTCACCGGCTCGCTGTATCTTGTCGGAAACGTTCGCGGACGCTGGTTCGACGAGCGAAATATCGTGCTTCAGCGAACGTCCTGGCCAGAATCGACTCCCTCGCCGGCCGATTTGGGACGGGATTGAGCGCATGACAGTGGATTGGCTCGGTACACCAGCGGTTTCGGATGTACCGGACAACTCACGCACGATCGCCGTTGCGCGAGCGGTGTTCGATCTCACCCAACGCTTCAACGAATTCTCTTCGCCAGCAGACGTATTTGGGGCGTTCGCCGACAGCCTGGCCTCGCTGCTCACGTTCGATCGCATGGCTATCGTGCTGTCTCGCGACAATGGACGTGAGACGAGCCATCATTTCAGCAGGGGAGACGATCTCGAGTTGAGTGCCGGAGCGCTGACGGAGATGGCGAAGATCGAGCGACTGTCCGTTCTCCGCGAGCCACTGCTCTATGCGATCGAGGAGCAACCGCGGTTTGCTGGCGATGCCGACCGGTTCCGGCAAGGATACAGGCAGGGTGCGATTGCGCCGCTGGTGATCGACCACGAGGGTGTCGGGCTCTTCACCATGATGAGCAAGGATGCAAAGCGGTGGGGCGATTCCGAACTCTGGACACTGACGTCACTCGCAAGTGCGCTTGGAATCATGCTCGCCGCATCCAACTTGCGCCGAGAGGCGGAGGTCCGTCAACAGGAGGCCGAATTCATCGCCGAGATGGGATTGGCTGTTGTCTCCGCGCGGGAGGTCGACGCTCTGGTGAGTCGTGCTGTGGAGCAGATATCCACTGCCTTCGACGCTCCGGTGGCGGTGTATCTCCTCGAACACGATCAGGTCAGAGTGGCAGCGGTCAGCGCACCGGCGATCTACGACATCCGGAACGTCCGGATGTTCACGTCCAGCGTGATCGAATTCCTCGATAATCCGGTGTCGGTTGCCCTGATTCGTGATCCGGCTGCCGAGACACTGGTTACCCGTTTGGACGCCGGAGACGGGGATGGCATCAACCAGATCCTCGCCGAAGAGCTTCGCGTGCGACGGGTATTGAGCATACTCACGGTGCCGATTTCCGCAGGCAATCGCACGATCGGCGTTCTGGCGGTCGCGCACATAGCCGACAAGGGGGAAACCGCGCCGATCGGGAGGGACCGGCAGCCCTTCGTGGTTAAGCGCCTCGCGCAATACCTGGCTACGGCGATTGACAACGCTCGCCACTACGAGGGCCTGACACGATCGCTCAACGAGAGCGAGGTCCTCCGCCGGATCATGAGCGATACGGCACAGCGGCAGGACTCGGTAGAGGGGCTTGATGTCGTCGTCCGCGCCGCCCAGCTGCTGTATGCAGCGGACTATGTGGCGATCGCAAGGATCGATGGAGATACTATTCGCTGGCTTATCCGCGTCGGCAGTCGCGTCGCCGAGAGCTCGGATACCGATCCTCCTGTTACGAAAGCCACAGACAAGCTCTTGGCGGTCGTGGAGCGTTTGATCCCGGTGCTCGTCAGGGACTTTCCGAATGATCCGAGGGTGGATCCGGACGAATATCCGTTGCATGTCGATGAGGGATTGCGATCGTCGTTGACCGCGCCGTTCAGTATCGAGGGAAAAGTGATCGGATTGCTGATCGTCGGCTTCCGAAACCTGCACCGGTTCGACGCCGCCGATATCCGGTTCGCGCGCTCCCTGGCTAGCGGAGTTGCCGCCTCACTCATGCGCGATCGCGATGCGTGATCTGTTCGTTCCCAGAGCCGCCGCTTTATCCGCACAGAGATGCCGGAATGAGGAGTCATCCCGACATCGCGGAATCCCGGACTCTGGACTTGTCGAGCGCGGACGATCGCGGTCGAGAATGCATCTCGTCTAGGGCGTGTTTGCAATGGGTATGCTGGCGAGCAACGTGGTCTCCGGTCCCACCGGAGGGAACGGCTTGGCAGCTGCCGGCGATGCCAGCAGCTGCATCGAGAAGCTTCATCGGTTCCGATGGCCCACAGGGCCAACGTTCGTTGGAGCGACGTATCTGGACGGCTGTGCAAACACGCCCTAGCGGGCTGTCAGCCATCATTCTCCGGGATCGGCCCCACGGTAGGGAACGGCTTGGCAGCTGCCGACGATGCCGTTCCGATCGGGCGAAGCCCGATAATGCCAAGTCGGCGCATCTTGCAATTGAGCCTTGACACACTACTAGGGTCTGTCTGCAAACGCACAGCCATCCAGCACCATCGCGATGGTGACCATCGCCAAGGAGCTGTTGGCCAGATTGCCGTACCGGGTCGCGATTCGTCGGGGCGCTTAAGGCGGTTGATCGCTCGCTCGATGATGGGTCACTCGGTCGTCTTCGTGGTCTCCCAGATCGTCCTCCCGGTACGGAATGACAGATGCGATGTCCCGCACTTGGAGCTAGGTGCGCCGCTCGGCGGTCAGGGCGACCACGATCGGCTTGCCGGCGCGCTCGGTGATGAGGGGGAGCGTGCTCCCCCAGCCCCCGCGACTCCGTCCTCACTGCGGATCGCCGCCCCCTTTGTGGCCCCCGCCACGTGCTGGTGGGCCCGGATACTGCTGCCATCGATCATCGTCAGCGAACCGTCCAGGGTCCCGTCATGGGCGCCGTCGGCCTGGAGGGTGAGCAGGATGCGGTCCCACCGCCCAGCCTCCCGCCACCGCCGCTACCGGGAGTCCACGGTCGTCCACGGCCCATACCGGCCGGGCAGATCGCGCCAGGGCGCGCCGGTTCGCAGAATCCAGACGGTCCCGTTGAGCACGGTCCGGTGATCCCTCGCGGGGCGTCCGGTGCACGGGCGTTGCGGGGCCCGCAAGGGCGCGAGCCGCTGCCACTGGTCGTCGGTGAGTTCGTGTCGTTATTGTGGGCTCATGCGCCAAGCCGAGCATAGCTTTGCAGACAGACCCTAGTCTTCGGTGGTTTGGCGGTACATCACGATGCCGACGATCCCGGCAATCAGCCCGCCGATCATCATGATCATGCCGATGTTCATCGTTGAATCGTTGGGAATGACGTGGGACGCTCCGATCGCATAGATGATCAACCCGGACGCAGATATCGGCAAGCCCAGCGCCGCCAAAATTCTTCCCATCTCCAACATCGTCTTTTCTCCCCTGCTGATCGCGGTGTGGCGCATTGAATCCGGTGCTGTCGGCTGGTAACGACGTCGACTGTCAGGAGACCTCCGGTTGATGCATCGGGATCCGACCCGATCCGTTACATATTCGAACGACTCGTGCGCTGCCTGACGCCAACTGCTCGCTACAGGCTACTCAATCCGCGTCCCGGCGTCGAGCCTGGCGACGCATCCATGCCCGGCTTGGGGCGAACGCAATGAACTCCGGCTTGCCGACGCAGTCCGGAGTTCATTGCACTTACTCACACGTCGATCCGTGAGCCAAATGGATATCGATTACGGAATGGTAACGACGGTCACTGCGCCATTCGCCGACTGCAGGCCGCCCTTGGCGTCCGGCAGGCTGCTGAAGAGGACATAGGTTCCGGCTTCGAGCTTGACCCCGACATAGCCAACGCCGTTCGGAGAAAGCGCGCCGATTCCGCCGATGACAAGGCCGTTGACGACGTCGCCGCGGGAGAACGAAGCAGCAAGCGCAGCTGCTGCGGTTGTATCCACGTTACCGTCGACCTTGATGATCACGAGATCGTGCACCTGGTCGGACGTGTTCTTGACTTCCCAGATCTTCTGGTCGGCAGATGGTGCCGATGCAGGCTCGAAACCACTTGTGGTAATCGTGATCTGGTCGTCACTCGGCAAGGTCGTGGCAACTGGGGATGCTTCGGCAACTGGCGTTGCGCCCGGAACCGGGGTGGCCACTGGCTCGCCACTGGCTTCCGCAGCGGTCACCACGTTGATGACCTGGGCAGACTGGACGCCACCGGGATTGGAGCTGAAGACAACCCATCGACCAGCCGAGAGGGTAACGATCGATTGTGTCGTGAATCCCGGTGCGGCAAAGGCGCCGCCGGCGAATGTCGCGTCAGCGCCGTTCCACCATGTTGGGAGTTCGCCGCCCTCGCCCTTGAAAGACTTCGCGAGAACCGACGTGAAGTCACCGACGGACGTGTCCGCCGGAAGCTTGACGAAGTTCACGTTGGCGATATTGTTGGCCGTCTCGTTCACGAGTTCGATCACGAAGTTGCCTTCGATGACACCATCGGCGGGAACCGCAACACTGAACACATCTTCCTTTGCGGTAACGGTAATCACCGCCGCGTCGGGAGCGATGCTGACCGGGACCTCAGGAGTCGCTGCCGGTGTGGCATCCTGAGCGAAGGACTGTCCCACAAATGAAAGTGACACGATGAGGGCAAGCGCCAAACTCATCACGACCATTGCGAAAACTCGATCACCCACGCGACCGTTCGTCTGTTCCATGCATGTACTCCTTGGGGAATTTCCCCCGATGATGTTCTCCCGCCTCTGGAAGAATCGGTCCTCGGTTTGGCGTTCACCCAACCGCCCTACCATAGTACCGAAGTCGCGTCGATTCTGACACGTATTTCTCCGAATTCGATAGCCACATCAACTCCAGCGCCAGTCCGGAGAAAGCAAATCCATGGTGACGGGGATTTGGAATGCACGTCATGCGCTATCTTGTCCGAAGCGACGCGCGCACGGCGTTTGATGGAGCGCGATATCAGGAGTGACGAACGTGACACGATACTGTCCAAATGGCGATGGAGTATTTGAGGACTGGATTGAGAAGTGCCCGGAATGCGGACGTCCGCTGATCGGCAATCCTCCCAATGCGGCAACAGCCGAGCACGCCGGCGAGATCATCTGGTTGGTGAGCGCTCCCAACGAACCGGAGGCAATGATGTGGGCTGCCACCTTGCGCGCCGAACACATGCCCGTGATGGTGCGGCCTGGTGGTCCCGGTGCGGGTGCATGGGGCTCGTCGGCCACCTTCGAGCATGATTTATTCGTTCATGAACGCGATTTGGAACGGGCGCGCCAACTCGTCCGTTCGCTTCTTACCGGCGGTGGCGCCGTCACGCGGCCAATCGGTCGCAGAATGAATCCGCCGCGCGTCCACGCCGTGCGAAAGAAAGGGTGATGTGACGATTCGCCGGGTCAGAAGGTAGAGGCCTCATTTCCGATGATGACGGCGCACGTTTGAATCGGGTGTCCGTTCTCTTGGTCAACGTTATGTCGGGTCCAGCACTGGTTCCCGCTCGGATAGGTGATCTCGTAGGATCTTCCCGCCCGCTTGAATGTCACCGTAAATCGCGAAGCGGTGCCTGAATCCGTGCCATCCCTGTCAGTCATCGAGACCGTAACCGGTACGTCGGCGCTGCGGACGAGATCGTCATGCTCAGGTTCTGCGTCCATTACCGAGAGATAGAATGGGCCGAGTTCAATGCCGAGCAAACGTCCTTTGGAACCGATATCCAGAGTGCCCAACCCAATCCCGTCAAGTGCTGCGGCATCAACGCCAGCTGGCAGTGGAATGCACAGCGTATTTGCTTTCAAGTCGATCGAGATTTCGGTGGCCGGGATAACGGGCATGAAATGTACTCCGATCGAAAACGCATCTACGAACGGTCGATCTCTAGCAAAACCTCTGCTCGAAAGTGATCGTTGTCGGTCAATACCGTTGCACTCCCAACCAGCATGGCTCGAGGACGCGGGGCAGTCCGCTCCTTCGTGGCGAGGTATCCCCAGCTGCGAATCCCGGAGTCGGTCGCCATCATACCAGCGAGATCGACGCCAGTGATGGTCACCTGCTGGACCTCGGCCTCATCGAGCGCCGCCCCGACGGTTTCGGCGAGTAGCTCGATGATCTCCTTGCCGGTCGCCCGGAAGCCAACGATCTCTCCTTCCGGTGCAGGGGAATCCTGACTCTCCCGCTCACGCGGAATGCCGTCAGTATGATGGAAGATCTGACGGAGCAGGTCTTCCAGAAGCGCGGCTTCGTCCTTGGCTGTCGCAACAATGGTCAATGTCTCGTGAATATTCTGCGATGTCGCTGATTGAGAATCATTCATGGCTATGAGGTAGCTCGTTTCTTTCATCGATTGCGGTTCACTGGGCACGGGCTTCAGGTTTCTGGTGCATCAAACGATGCGTCTTCATTGCATCCACCGACCCGTTGAGCAGACCTTGTGCCGCGGAACTCCTGGAAGGTCGCCATTGCTGTGCGTTCTGTCCTGACTTCCAGCGATGACATGGAAGGGAATGCCACGCCCGCGTCCGCCAACCGGCTCGTCGCTCCAGTCATTATCCAGCCAAACTGGGTGATTCGAAGGTGTGACGACGGGATGTGGCAGGTACGGAATGCTCGACCTATGCTGCATCGTGATCGAATAGGCGGAAGTGCCGTGTTGTCGATCGTTTCTCGAACGGCGTGCCAAGGAGCCGTTTTTGTTTCACGTGAAACATAACGTTGGGCATGCAGGCATGTAGGCATGTTCTGGTGCGAGAGGAGGGTTTGACGTCATCACCCTCCTGTCATCATGCTATCCTGCTTCCGGAGTTCCCTCTCCGCCGATCTGATTTCACGCGCTGCTCGATTCCCTGATGAGAAACGACTGCCCCTCTCTACTCGTTGTAACGAGTGGGGAAAGGGAGGATCGTTTTCAGGATGGACATCACGTTGAATTGGGCCGGAACTGGGTCAAGGACCATTCCTGGGAGAAGATGCGTGTCGGTCGACGACAGCAATCTCGTCGAGCGTGCTCGGGCGGGCGATTCAAAAGCATTCGCAATGCTCTTCGAGCAGTATCATGCGCCGATCCTCAATTATCTGCATCGTATGGTTTCCGACCGCGCGCTTGCCGAGGATCTGACGCAGGATACGTTTATCAAGGCGTACAACGCGCTGCCCCGGACGAAACCCGACTTGTCGTTCAAGGCATGGCTCTATCGAATTGCCACGAACACGGCAATCAGTCACATGCGCCGCGGCAAGATCATCAGATGGCTACCATTCCTGACAGACAAGGAAACCCGCGACGAGCCGATCGAACGATCGGTGACGAGATCGACGGACATCAACGAGGCACTTGGGAAACTGCCCAATCATTATGCAGCGGCACTCCTGCTGCGGCACTATCAGGGCTTATCCTTGGCGGAGACGGCACAGGCGTTGGAAATCACGGAGAATGCCGCGAAATTGCGGCTGTTTCGGGCTCGAAAAGCATTCGCGCTCGTCTACGGTGTGGCGCCGGATGGCTCGTTCGATGAGGGGCGAGCGTTATGATCTCCCACATCGAAGCCCAGGCGTTGATTTCCGCGCGAATGGACGGACCGCTCGATCCCATCGCCGAACGTGAGTTGCAAGCGCATATCGCGACGTGCCCTGCTTGCCGGGCGTTCGCAGACCAGACTTCGGTGATGGCTCGCGCGTTTCATAATCTACCCTATCTGCCGTCCAGTCCAACGGTCAGCCGGGCGGTCTTGCAACACGTCCAGCGACCGAGGACCCTCTGGGGACGCGCCCAGGAATGGCTGGCACCAAACCTCGGGTCTGCGTTCGCGACATTGGCAGTGCTGGTAGTTATCGTCGCCTTGGGAGCATTCGTCCTGACCCGCGTCATCGGTTCCGGTGGCGATGGTGATCCGAATATCCGCGTCCTGACCGCGCCTTCTCAGGAGAGCGGCGACGGTGTGGCGTTCAACGGACAGAAGACACCGACTTCGACGCCGGGGGTTGCAGTTCAGCCCACCGATACCATCGTGCCCACTGACGTAGCCACTTTGCAGCCGGCGTCGACATCTACTGATGCAGTCGAACCGACGATTCCTGAGCCGACATCAACGGCTGTATCCCCGCCGAATAGCCTCACAACTCCTTCTGGGCGGGATCAGGGTGGTAATTCGAGACAGGACGCAGGCAAGACAGAGGTAGCCACAACCGCCGTGACGCAGGGGGTTACGCCGGTGCGGCCCACCGAGGAATCGCAAGCCGGCTCCAAGGTCCCTTCAGACGGTGTAACTCAGGCGGCTGCGCTCCAGGGAGGTGGTCGCCCGACACCGACTCCATTGCCAACCTGGACACCCATTGCAACTGCAACGGCGACACGTCTTCCAACACAGGAGCCGACCTCAACGGAAGTGCCGACGATCGAACCGACCTCAACCGAGGCGCCAACGATCGAACCGACCTCAACCGAGGCGCCAACGATCGAACCGACCTCGACCGAGGCGCCAACGGTCGAACTTACGGCAACTCCTGAGCCGACCTCAACGGAGGTGCCGACGATCGCGCCGACCTCGACACTGGAGCCAACGGCTACACCGGTGCCAACCCAAGCGCCTCCGCCATCGGTGACGGCGGAACCAAGCCCGACCCTGAACGATCAGATAATCGAGCCGTCGACGGGCACCGTGGAAGGTGAAGGAGCACCGCCGACAAGTATTGTGGTCGATCCACCGACGGCCGAGGTGCCATCCCTTCCGCCTCCCGCGCAAACTCAGCCAACTGCGACGAATGAAACGTCGGGTGATGCCACGAATCAGCAGGTCATCGAGCCGTCCACGCAGAACGCAGCCTCACCGCTGGCCGAGCAGGGATCTGACACGTCCCCAACGGCAGAGGCAGGTGGCCAGGTGCCGGCGACTGACGTGCCGGCACCCCCGGACTCCGGGTCGGTGATCGTCCCGGCGGACGAGACGCCCACCGAGACGGGCGATTCCTCCGCACCGACAACTGGCAGCGTCCCGGCGGACGGCGATCTGGCCGGCGCGGCCGTGCTCGGTCCTTTCCCCGGCGGTCCCGGCGACCGGCTGGTCGATCAGGGCGGGACGCCCGGTGGCGCCGCCGTCCCGGATGCGGCCGCCGCGCAGTCGGCCGACGGAGCGACCCTCGCCGAACAGCCTGCGGCGGGCGACGGCGGCACGTCGGTCGCCGTCTGTCTGGGCGGGATCTGCGTCGATGCGACCAGTGCCTCCGCCACTGGACCGCATCAGGACACCGCGATCGGCTGGGTGAACGGCACCACCATGATCTATCAGCGCGCGCAGGACGGCGTGGTCGACTACCGGGCTGCCGAGGTCGATGCCGCCGCCACGGCGACGAACGATCGGTCGCTCGGGTCGGGGGGGACCGAACTGGAACGTGCCGGGTCGGTGTTCGCGTTTGGGGGCGGGCTGCTGGTGGAGACCAACGGGGGGTGGGTCGTAGCGGGGAGTGACGGGATCGTGCGGCATGCGACGGGGGAGACCGCCGCACCGCGGACCCTGGTGCGGGTCGACGCCGCCCGCGCTGAGGTTGCCTATGTGAGCGGCGGCGAGCTGGTCGTGCAGGACCTCGGGTCGGACACGAGCGTGCGGCTCCCGTTTGGGGGGGTGGATTACGCCCTCTCGCCGGGGGGCGACCGGGTGGTGGTCAGCACGGGCACGACGATCGAGATCCTGGGGCTGGATGGACAGGTGGAGGCGACGCTGCCGAACGCGCAGGGGATGGCGATCGGCAGTGTGCTGTGGCTGCCAGGGGACACGATCGTGTTCGTCGATCAGACCACCGGCGAGATCCGCTCCATTAGTGCTCCTTAAGAAAACGATGAGTGCTGCACGCAGGGCAGGAGTCCACCCGGGTGGACTCCTGCCCTGCGTGCAGCAGCCGCATCACGCGTCCGTGAATCGAAGGAATGCTGGTAAACTCCCATCCAGTACGGAAGTCTGACCTTCGACATGAAAAGGGACGCTGTTGATGACCGAGCTGCTCGAACCAGGTGACGACAAGGATGTCGTGCGATTCGGTCGTGCACGACTGATCGCGTCCTCTCGCCCGATTCTGGAACACGAGGTTTCAAGCATCGTCAGCCCGGCCAACCGGCGGGGAGTCATGGGTGTCGGCATCGCGGGAGCCATCAGGATGGCAGGCGGAATCGAGATCGAACGGGAAGCGATGGCACAGGCTCCCTTGGGTCTGGGAACCGCTGTTGCCACCAGCGCTGGCTTGCTCGAACAAAGGGGAGTAACGATCATCATTCATGCGGTCGTATCCGATGCCCTGGGTTCGCCCACGCGCGCGGATATCGTCCGACATGCCACGATCGCCGCGCTTCGGATCGCCGATGCAAACCGAGTGAAATCGATCGCCATGCCTCCGTTGGGGTCCGGAGTGGCTTCTTTCGATTTGACTGGTGCGATGGTGTTTGCGCTCATGATCGAAGAGATCGTCGCCCATCTGCGTCGCTTTACGTCACGGCTGGAGCGAGTCGTGCTGGTTTGCAGGGACGATCGCGAGGTGCGTGAGATAAGTAATATCATGCGGGCAGCACGGGAACTGTGGGATGGATTGAGAGTGTAAGTCTTCGATAATCTGGTCAGGCGGGGCTGGCGGCCTGTTCGTGGCATGAAAAGATGGCGGCATACGAATCATGGTCAATCAACACGATGCATCGGACGAAGGTGCGGAAACGATAGGGAAGGCCGTGAGTGAGACGATCCCCAAATCCGCCGCGGACCGTGTCGCGAAGTCCACTGGAAGCCTCCGGCGCTGGCGCTACGAGGCTGATGCCTGGAGATGGGTCCACCGCTTCAACCATCGCCATGCCGATCTGATCCTGCGAACACGCTCGGCGAAAATCGTACCGCCCTCGGTTCGTAACCGTTTTACTGCCATGGGACTTCCCGACGACATGGTGGATCAAACGCTGGAGACGATCCACAGGCTGGAAGACTGGCCAGTCGCCTGGGTCGAAACCGCACAGCGGTACCTCGGTGACTTCCGACGACAAACCTCATCCAAAAACGATATAGAGGCAGCCAAGGCTCAATGGCTGGCCGCGCTCTGTTACCACGCCGCGCAGATAGTCTCTTCAGCATCGGATCAGCGAACCGTTCTCACCTGCCGGGCCGCGGCATCGTCTCTTTTTGGACAGGCACAACCTTATGTCTATCCTAATGCGCGAAAGATCGCGATTCCTTGGCGCACGCGGACATTGCCGGCATACCTCCAGATTCCTGAGCAGTCGGGCACCCGTTGTGGACTCGTTGTGGTCCTCAATGGAGCGAGCACATCCAAGGAGGAGACACTTTCATGGGCCTCTCCATTCCTTCAGGCTGGGTTGGCCGTGCTTGCTCTCGATAGTCCGGGTACAGGCGAGGCAAGCGCCAATCAAGCGTATCTGTCCGATCACGACGATATCCTCAATGGCGTGTTCGACGAATTTCGTGCCGAGCCGGAAGTCGATCTCACGCAGGTGTTTGCGGTGGGGATCAGCATGGGGGGGAATCAGGCGATCCGTTGCGCAGCGTACGATCGCAGGATAGCTGGAGTCGTTGCCGTTACGCCGCCTTACGATCCGGCCCGCTGGCTTTCGCACGTCAGTCCGTTGTTGACCAAGGAACTGGCCATCATGGTCAACAGCTCACCCAAAGATCTTCCAGATATGGCGGCAGCGTTTTCTCTCTATGACGTGGCATTGGCGGTTCGTTGTCCGGTGCTGGTGTTCGGCGGCGGTCACGACATGATCGTGCCATCGTCCGAATCGCAGCTGCTCGCCCACAGGCTAGGCCCTCGGGCGTCGCTGGTCTGGTATCCGACCGGCGGTCACTGTCTGTACGATCAGATCCTTCCTTGGACGTCCGACGCGGCATCCTGGCTGGCTGCCGTGTCCGATCTGATCGGACAGCGACAACCTGGAACGACGCTGGATGCAGAAGCGATCTCGTCAGCCGCCCGACCAATGTTGGAACATCTGCCCAAGCTGTTCGATAGTGATGCGTTCGGCGCGATCGACGAAGGGGAAGGGGCCAGGTTGCTCGACCCGAATGAGATCGACGAAGAAGTGAACTATGCCGACACCACTTCCCAAACATGACATAATGATAGACATTTCGATCGTTTTCAGCCCTCAGGTCACCGGCGAACGCTGATCGCCTGTTGGGTCCGCGCCGAGCACGACCTGCTTGGCTGTCTCATGCTCGAATAGCCGGACGAACAAGCGACACATGCCATAGTGCCTTGCCGGAGGCATCGTCCATAGGTACGCATTTCCTCCGCAACGGTGATGGCCAATTCCCGACACGGTGAGCATACGGCCCGGTGCCCGCCAGACCTTGGCGACGTGATGATGGATGCGGGAACTGCTTTCACGCACATCGTCAAGCTGGACTCCATCACTGTCAATCGCTCTTTGCGCGCACGTCGGAAGCGTTATGTCTTGTCGAGGCGACACGTTCGCCAACCTGACATTGGGCGAGATCATGGCAGGGTTTTCGGTCGCGGCAGGCGAGTCTGCACAAGGCGCGAAAGTCCGCCCTCACTCGAACAGCCCGGCCGTGGTGATCTAACAGGTCCGTCAATTCGGTGACGGTCCAGATCATCATCGAACAGGCATGGGTGAGCGACACGGTCGCCAGTGCGGGTTTGAATCGGTCATAGGCGAAAGCACTCCGCCGTACGCCCAGAACGCGCTGGGGTCAATTCAGCAAGTTGATCGCGTCGTCAACTAACCAGGCGGACTCACCGAGCACCGAAGCCCCGATCACCCTCACTAACGGCATCACGCTCCAGACCCCGTGATATTCTCAGGTGACGGACCAGGTTGGGGCATTCGGCGACTGGATTCTTCACCCGCAATGTCAGATCCACGCGTCATCCGTGAACCCAACCAGCATCCTTCAGCGCAGGGCGTTCGGCAACATCTTGACGTAACGTTAACCGGGAGAAGGATGCTCTCTGCTTAAGGATTTCGAGTTTCAGTCTTGACCAGTAACCACCATTCGCCTCGAACGCGTGCAGAGAGCGGTGAGTCGCAAGCATGATGGTTCACGTGAGCTTGCGGGATGTGCGATCAGCGTCCGGCATGCGGACCGAACGCTTCAAGCGCATCGTCATCGCTTGAAGGATGGTCCAGGTTATCTTGTAACCAGTCAAGAATGGCTGGATAGCCAGATGTCCGTACGATCGATTCCCGGGCATCCGCATATGAAAACAGCGTTCGCCGCATCTGAACCGAGCCGTTCTCGAGGATCGCCCAATGTGCCCCCGGACAACCGTAAGGGAGGCCGACTGAACCGGGGTTTACGATCAGACGGCCACGCGCTATTCTCGAGAACGGCATATGCGTATGTCCGCCCACAACGGTGGTGACCGATGACGGAACTTCGGATAACACCTCCGTCCACCTTTCGAGTCCCGTATCGACGAGGACGATCGCGTTTTCATCCCGTGGCGTTCCGTGGCAGAACATCACGCTGTCGAATCCTTCGATTTCGAGGACGACAGGATGAGGGAGCGAGTCGAGAAGCGCGACATGTGCGGGCAGAAGCTGCGTCGCTGCCCAGATCGAGATATCGTCGGCATGTATTGCGTCTCCTCCCTGGACAAGGTCCACCAGTTCTCGATCCGCATTCCCCCGAACCCAAACGACACGCTTTCCAAGCTCGAGCAGCCGATCGATCACTTGAGTCGGCTGGGGACCAGAGGCGACGTCGCCCGTGACGACGATGCGATCAACCGGGATGTTTTCCAGGTCTGCGAGAACTGCATCGAGGGCGGGCAGAACGCCGTGGATATCAGAAAGAACGGCGACGGATCGAGTCATGACCCTCATCCCTTTCGATCTACAGCCATTCGCGGCGTCGGAAGTAGTAGAAGATCCCACCGCCCACCGCAAGCATGGCGAGAAGCGATGCAGGGTAACCCCATCGCCAGGTCAGTTCCGGCATGTTGTAGAAGTTCATTCCGTAGATGCCCGCCACGAGTGTGGCCGCCATGAAAATGATCGACCATGCGGTCATGGTCCGCATCGTCTGGTTCAGGCGATGGGACGCGATCGAGAGCTGCAGATCGGAGAGGTTCGAGAGAACATCACGATAGGTATCGATCCAGTCGAGAACTCGCAGGACATGATCGTAAACGTCCTCCATATAGGCGGTAACGGTACCATCGAAGATGGGAACATCCCTGCGCAGGAGGGTGTTCACGACCTCTCGTTCCGGACCTATGACTCGGCGCAGCTCGAGCAATTCCGTCCGCACGTCATGGATTACCCGCTGCGGTTGGTGGAGAGTTTGTTCGAGGAGGCCCGTCTCCAGTTGTTCGATCCGGTCCCCCAGTTCATCGATCACCAGGAAATAGGCGTCGACAAGTGCGTCCAGAAGCGCATAGGCGAGTGTGCCGGGAGAACGATCCTTGATCGATTCGTTGAAGTCATGCCAGCGTGAGGCGACTTCCTTGAGGTTTGCTTCCGATCGGTCCGTGACGGTCACCACGTAATTCTTGCCAAGGAATATACTGACTGGATAGGTCTCGACGCGATCGTTGGAACTGGTCAATCCGTAGAAGAGAATGAAAATGTGATCGTGATAGACCGTAGCTTTCGGACGTTCCTGCGAATCGGTGGCGTCTTCCATGGCAAGACCGTGGAATCCGAACCTCTCGCCGACCTCCTGAAGCTTCTCAGCCGATCTGCTCACGTTTAACCAGACGAGTGAGCCTTCTTCCTTCAGGATCTCACGAACTTCGTCATGACCGACATCACGAGCCTTCCCAGAACCGTCGATGCACAATTCGATAGATACCACCATGACTCCTCAACCCACTCATCTGCAGTGCATGCACCGTGTGGAGAGGCGCGTGCCATGTGCAGTGTACCGCTGGCTTGCCGACCGATAACAGATCAGCGAGGGGTTAGGTGGAAGCGAGTTCTGATCGAATCCAGCGAGGAGGTAAAGCCGAGACGAATGGCGATCTCGACGAGATAGAGCCCGAGTGCCAGAAGTGCCGGATATTGCCACAGGGGAGTGATTGTCCCCAGGCCGTCATTGGATTCCGGTGAGGCCATCGCAGACCCCATCAGGTCGTTCGTGTCGAGTGATCCGACGTGCCCGCCAGTTCTTGCCGCAATCGATGCAAGCAGGTTTTGTCCATCGGGAGCGGGCTGCCATTCAGGCGAGGTTCCCACTGCATAGGCGAGCGTCTGACCGGTTGCGGGAATGCTGAGGGCATAAGCGCCCGGTTGTACCTGAGGCACACGTATCTCGTAGAGACCGGGTCCGGAAGTCGTAAGCGTGACCGGCATATCCTCCCTCCCTGGCTGGCTGATTGTCGCGGGCTGGTTCGAGAGGTCGATCGGGGTTCCTCCCGATCCGGACGTGTCGACCGTGATGATCGCATCCGCTCCGTCCCGGATCGCGGATGCGGAGATCCCTTGATTCTCGGGATCCGGCAGCGCCCACCGCATGACGTTTCCCCAGAACGGGGCGTATCCCTCCCAGTTCGACCACAGGCTTGAAAAATCGCTGCCGTCGTCTCCCGTCCATGTCGCGACTCTGCCCAACCCGAGTTGCCACTTCACGAGCAGCGGATCGCCACGGTCGCTCGCGAGCACGACTTGAGCATTGGGTCGCGCCGCGGTGAAATCGTAGCCGCCAACGACAGGAAGCGTTTTGGGGTCGATGCCTGTCAACATCGGACTCGGCTGTTGCTGGATGGGAGTGAAGCTCCCCCTGATGACCGATTGGCTGCCCGCGCTCTGCGCTTCCTGGAAGGTGATGGCTGGAATGTCCGCGAGTTGCGTCACATAGTGATATTGGCCACCACCCTTCACCGCCAGATTCTGGAGAAGGTCGAGGTCGGCGTCCGAACCCAGAGCGATCGATGAGAGCGTAATGCGATCCGTTCCGATATCGGTTACGAGACTGTCGTAACTCTCCTTGGTTCCAGAATGCGAGCGTCCATCCGAGAGTACGATGATATGGCGCACATCGGCGTCCACATTGCGCATGCTGTCGTAGGCAAGCCTCAGCGCCGGGTAGAGTTCGGTGCCTCCCCCCGCAACCAGCGGTGTGATTGCCTGCCGGATTCGGGATTGATCCCCGGCGCCAGCCAGGGTTGTCATCGGCAGAGCCCAGGTTGGGGTATCGTTGAAGGCAATCACGCCGATTTGATCGCCGTTGGTCAGGGCGCTGGCGGCTGAGAGCACGCCGTCCTTGGCGAGTTCGAGCTTGGACACACCGCCTGAACTCGGGTCGTAGGTCATCGAACCTGACTTGTCGACGACCAACATCACCGCGACCCGCGGACGTTGCCGCCCGTCGGTTACCTTGACGGTAACCGGCAGCGCTTTCTCCAGCGTCGTCCCGGCGTAGGACCCGGGGCCGAAGCTGGCTGATCCTCCGACCGCGATCAATCCGCCTCCGTCCTGCGTTCGATCGACGATCGCGGTTTGCTGCTGCTCGCTGAGTGTCCACGCTGGAACGTTGTTGAGCACGATCGCCTGAAACGTCAGCAGACTCCCGGAGATGGAAGGAACCTGATCGGGCGTCATTGCCTTGACCGACGCCCCCTGCGCTTCGAGCGCGGTGGTGAGTTTGGCGGAATCGCCTCCGGCTGGCGAGATCAGGAGTACCTCGGGTCGATCGCGGACCACCAGCCCAAGCACGCCGTCGTTGTTCTGGGGTATGCGATCGATCTCCGGAGAACCTGTGAGATGGATCTGGATCGAATGGAATCCGGGCGACAGTCCTGCTTGTGGCAGCGCGTAGGATGTTGTCCCTGGAGCAAGCGTGATGTCTTGGGTAGAGGCGATGGTGCCATCGACGATCAGTTGGATCTGAACCGGTCCGCCAGGTCCTGACGAGATAGTCGCCAGTACGGAAAGGGGATCGCCTTGCCACAGCGCCGTGGGTCCAGAGAGATTGACCAGGCGAAGATCCGCCGGATCAACCCCTGTCAACGGCACGACATCGATCTTGATCCCTTCCGCCGCCGCCTGATCCGCCTGGTCCATGGCATGACCCTGGTTCTCGGCGCCATCAGAGAGGAGCACGATTCGTCGAGATGCACCCACCGGGAGCGAGCGTGCAAGCGCGAGCGCCGAAGCGAGGTCGGTCGTATCGCCGTGTACAGCCGGCGCGGTATTTGCCCAAGATGCGGAGATTTGCCCCGCATTTGTTTGTGCGACTTCAAGATCAGGTTGCGAACCGGCCCCGATGATTGCCGCTGCGTCCTCCGGTCCGGCGTCCTGAATCGCTCGCGTCACCCACGTGTTCGCCGCATCGGCAGATGCCTGCTGGATGCTATTCGAACGATCGATCGTGAAGATGGTCGTTGTGCGCTGGCCGTTGAGTGCCAGCATTGGTCCGGCGAGCGAGACGAGGAGAAGAAGGAGAACTGCGGTCCTCAGCAACCGAATCACGATCGAAGGGGGCCGCTTGCCGAGGACCTTCGCCGAACCGAACACCACGATCGGCACAAGCAGCACGAACCATATGATCCAGCTGCGAGTGAATATCAGGTTTGGTACAAGCTGATTCATTGCAGAACCTCCGCAACCGATCTCACGTTGGGCGGTGACGCGGCCCGGGCCCATTTGCGTCCGGTACGTCCCCTGCCTCGACCTCGGAGCGCGAACAACCATTCTGCCAGCAGAACGATGATCGCGAGGGCAAGCAGAATGGGCCACAGATCCGAACGACTCACCGCTGGCGATCCGCTGTCTTCTGGAGCAGGAGCGCCCTGCGTCAGAGTCGATGCCAGGTCAGGGTTGGGACGCAGATTCGATTCCTGACGCTGCCCGGCATTCACGACGAACGATCCCTGTCGCGTCGTGCTTCCGTCGGCCGCGATTTCGCTGAGGGTGTACGTTCCGGCGATACCCGTCTGCAGATAGGTAATGTCCTGATCGACCGCTGACGCCGACGTGGATGCCGCACCGACCGATACAAGGTCGGTGGTGCCGTTCGGGGCCGTAATATCGAGCCGGGCGGTGCCGGGCGATGGTCGATACGTGAGTGGATCACCGAGTGCGAGCGCCCCCGGAACCTGATCGGTCGTCAATGACGCGACCGCCTTTGCCACGAAAATCGGAAAAGCCACGCGGTCCCCGATGTTGGAAGCTTCCGGGGTGAAGGCCGTTGCGACATACGCTTGACCGCCAAGCGAACCCTGCCAGATGAGTGGACCCTGCGTCCCATCTGTCGAGAGCCCTCCGACGAGTTCGGTTGCATCGGCGGGAAGATCGTAAACTGGCGCATCCGTGAACGTGACGCCTGCAAGGTCGACGCCGTTGAGAAGATCAGCACCGGATTCGACATGGTTGATTGTTGGAGACGCCAGCGCGCCGGACACGCCGAACGTTCCGTTCAACGGCTGTGGCTGGAAGAAGATCATCGGAATCGCGGGCACATCCCCCGCCGTTGGGGATATTCCAACGAACACGGCGAGATCGTAACCCGTCGCCAAGGCTTTCAATCCGGACGTCGATCCAGGGTACACCTCGACGTGAGAGCCGGGTACGACGTCCAGGGCACGTTGCACGTCGCCGGGAGTATCTGCAATCAGCATGATGTTCAACTGACTAAGCTCGTCGCGCTGGAGTTGCAATGAGGCCGAATTGTCCGCCTGCAGAATATCCTGCTGTGGGATCGAGACAACTATGCCCCCGGTATCCGATGGAACCGAGAACTCGACTTGACGGCTCTCGTCCGGTCCCAGCGTGACGCTGCCGGAAGCCACTTCTTTGCCGTCCACATTCGCCGCGTAGGGGATGGTCGCCGCCTGATCGCCGAAATGGGAGATCGTGAAGGCGACGCGAATTTGGTCTCGCTGGTTGAGGTCGGCGCGAGAGGAGATCGCCACGATCGCGTCGTTGGTTGTGGACTGAATCGCGCCGACGAGCTTCACGTTGATCGGCGCCTTGATCGCCCGTGCAATCACCGGATCGACGTTGATCGCCCCATCTGTAATCAGCGTGATGCTGTTCGGGCGTTGGGGAAGCAGAAGATCACCTGCAAGGAGCAACGTCGAATTCATGTCGGCACGACCACCGGGAGGAGCCACCTTGGCGATCTGAGCGGCAAGCGACCGTGCCTGTTGCTGATTGGAGGCAGAGAACGTTTCAATACGGGAACCGGCGATCAGAACGGTGGTGATATCTCCCGGTTGCCAGGCGGTGAGGGTGTCGACGACATCCCGTCGGGCAAGCGAGAATCGGGATGTGGAAGAGCCAACATCAGAAACCGCCTGCATGCTGGTTGAACCGTCCAGAATGATGATCTGATGTTCAGGAGTTGTTCGACTTGCGAACATGCTGAGAAAGCCACTCGTCACGGGTCTCGCAAGCGCCAACGTAATGGCGAGCGCGGTCAGCAGCTGGAGAATCAGGATCCAGCTGATCGGCGGCTTTCGCAGCCGGGAGCGCTCCAGGTCTTCATGACGTGATTCCGTCCAGAATCGGATTGACGGTACCCTTCTGCGGTCCGGGATCTGCCGTCGCATATGCAGAAGGATGATGAGACCCAGGGAGATTCCCGCGAACAGTCCAACGGGAGCCATCAACCCCCAACCGGTGACCATTATCTGACCACTCCCATCGATCGCAATCGCGAGAAGACGACGGATTCCAGCGGTTCGTCTGTGCTCACAGACAGGTACGTGGTACGTTGCCGCATGCCAATCGTGTCCAGCCGTGCTATCCAGGCATCGCGTTCCATCAGGTAACCGTCGATGGAATGGCTGCCGTCGCTGATCTGCATTCGGTTTCCAGACTCGCTGTCATCGAGTTCGAGGGTGTTCTCATCGTGAAACAGGAGGGTGGGATCACGCTCGGCTGGATCCTCGATGCGCAGGAGACAGGTTTCCCATCCACGGGAGGCAATGCGTTGAAGCGCTTCCTGGAGTTCCTCGACGTCATCATCGAGCAGATCGCTTATCACGATCACGACACCGGGCCGAGATCTCGAATGGACATAACGAAGAAGTGAATTCGAAACCGGTTTGCCTTCGACAGAGACCAGTCCTTCCAGAAAGCGGAAGACGGGGAGGATATGATTGCGACCCTGAATCGATCCCAGCGGTCTACCGGATGAATCGTTCAGCGATCCGACCGTGATCCGGTCGAAGTGCCAGAGGGAGAGATAGGAAATCGCACCGGCCAGTTGGAGGCCATATCGAAGCTTGGTGCCAGCTTCTGCTTCGGAGGTCCAATCCATCGAGGGGCTGGTGTCGACGAGAATGTGGATGTCGTATTCGGTGGTGGTTTCGCTCTCGCGGACGAAGAGCTCGTCGAAGCGGGCGTAGGTTTTCCAGTCGATCCGTCGAAAATCGTCACCAGGCGAGTATGGCTTGAAGTCGCTGAATTCGGGAGACAATCCGCGCCGCCGGGAGCGATGTTCACCCGTCAGACCGGTTGAGGTGAGATGTTGCGATTGCAGCACGAGATGTTGCAGGCGAGAAAACAGCGCTTCGTCGTAAAGCGGTCTTGTGGTCCGCGTCGAGGTGCTCACGGGGTCGTGCCGTCGCCGTTGAAATACCCCTTGACGACATCTCGATAGGCATCCGGTACATGGTTGCTGTCGGGTCCAGCCGGACCAACCTGTCCCTGAGTTGCATTGCCTGCCGCCGTGCCGTCTGCGCTCCCCGAGCCTGAGCTCGACGACCCGATGTCGTTTCCCGTGCCGATGCTGTCCTTGTCTGATGTGCCCTGAAGCACGAGGGATTGGTCGCCGGTTCGAGCCGAGGGATTGTCATTCGAGGATTGTGAGGTATCGCCGTTGCCGGGAGGAGGGTCGCCAGCCTTGCCAACTCCTCCAGGATTGCTCGTGGACTTCTGATTGGCCCCGGCTCCACTGCTGGAGGGGTTTTTCTGAGTGGTTGATTGGTCCTCGTTGCTCGCTTGACCTGCGCCCGAGCCCGTCCCAGCGGTCTGGGAGGGATTCGATCCTGACGGCGGATTGCTGGACGATCCCGGTTTTCCGCTGCTACCGTTTCCTTCGGATTGCTGCGACTGGGAGCCACCGGTTCCGCTCGCAGACGACGGGGATTTACCCGCTCCGTTCTCTTGCGTGCTGCCCGCTCCTGCACCCGGTTGCTGCCCTGCCTGCTGCGACCCTGCACCCGGTTGGTTTTGTGGCGATTCTCCGCTCCCGGATTTGGCGCCTCCCGGCTGCCCCGGCTGTCCCTGTTGGCCGTCTGTAGCGCTTTTCTGAGGTTCGTTGCCTATTCCGGGCTGGGCTGCCATGCCGCTTCCAGGATCGTTGGCTGTCGAAGAGGATGATGAAGGTTGCTGGGATTGCTTGGCCTGCTGGGATTGGCCCGATTGTGGTTGGCCCTGTTGAGCCGGAGAATCAGATGACGTCTGCTGGTCCGAACTGGAGTTCGAGGCTGAGGATTCTGGTGGAGCACCTTCCGCCTGCTTGTCCTGAGACGTGGCTTTCTTGCCGGTTGCGTCGATCTGGTCAGCGAGGTCGTTGAGCCCGTTCGTCGCCTGTTCTCCGCCCGCCCGCAGATCGGAGGCGGCTTGCGTTGATGCCTTGGCCAGCTCCTGATTCTGCGGTGAAATCGCGGCTGCAGCTTCATCAAGTTTCTTCGCGAGCGCGTTGCGATCTGCCTGGGGGAGATTTGCTGCTGACGAGGCGGCGTCGCGCAGCGATTGAGATGCCTTACCGAAATTGCCGGTGGAAATATTGTCGTTCGCCGGCTTGGTAACCGGCTGGGTCTCGAGCGCAGCACCGACAGTGGAGAGATCCTTGGCGGCATTTGCTGTTTGGTCAGCTGCTTGTGACGTCTTGACCGGTTGAGTGAGGGATACCCGCTGTTGGGATTCCAGCTCTTGCTGGTGGCGTGCGAAACGCTCTGATGACGGTACGAAGGCGGGCACGATCGCGTCGGCGGTCGCCGGGATGGCGCTGCCGGCGATGTTGAAGAGGAGCGCTGTCAGGAGACAAATGCCCGCCAGTACCCCGATCACCGCCTCCCGGATCGGCAAGACGGCTGCCCCGTGGATGTCCTCTCGAATCTCCGCAAATGCATTCGCGGCATCGGCGAGCTGGAGACGTCGCATGGCCGTAGGGGAGACTGAAGTCAGGCTTGGGTCGAATGCGGTTGTCAGACGTTCGTTCAGATGGAACGTGCGATCGAGCATCGCCGCGATCCGGATCGTCGATGGGCGGGTTGTCGCTCCGAACCCTCCACCGAGAATCGATCCAATCACGATCAGGGAAATCAGACCGGTTGCGAAGGGTGGATCTACGAGTTTCAGGACGCCGCCGATCGTCCAGATTGTGCCAACAAGTGTCCCAAGCGTGAACCCACGGATGATCGAGGAGAAGATCCAGGCAACCCAGAACCTGCGCACCAATGACTGCAGATGCGTTTCCAGATACACGCCTGGGGCGATCGCCTGGGTCGACATCGAATCCGCGACGGAGCGGTGTATTGTCCTCGGCGTCGGTTGGGAGGGAAGTGGGACGCCCGAGCCAATCCAGAAGGGAGCGGTCACGATCTGCCAGATCAGCAGAAGGGGATCATGGAGAGCTACCGCGGCCAGCCGGCGCCAGGACGTACGTCCTGATTCCGCGAACTGAGCCCGTGCATTCCTACCTCTGGAACGTTGCAATGGCGCCGAGCTTGCGGAACTGGATTTCAGGAGCGGATAGACCATCGTGCTGCTCCTTTCCGGCTGGTTCGAACGCGCGGCCATGTAAACCTCAGCGGCGCACGCGACCAGATCCAGATTCCGAACCATGAAGTGATCAGGATGCCGAGGGTCGCGAGGATCAGTGCCAGACGGTGGACATGAGAATCGATCGTGGTGAGCAGATGACGGGCGTCTGTCGCACGATCGGTATCTCCAATCCGGGCGAAAGTCGAACCCGCCGCCAGCGCGTCCGCTCTGCTGGAACGAAGTTTCAGCAGAGCGGACGCGCCTGTCGCCTGGTTCAACTGCTTTACGGCACCCAGTCCATCGGATGTCATCTGGTGATAGGCGTTCAGCGTTTCGGCTGGACGATGTTCATCGGGCAAGAGTGAATACTGCTGGTCCACATCGGCAAGCAGGGATTGCGCGCGCAGATAGTCGTGGTTCGTCAACGCCTGCCGGGTTTCAGTCATCAGGGTTTCGGATTGGACCCCCACTGCGCACAAGGCAAGCAGTGTCTCGATACGTGCGAGTTGTTCATCGCCCCCAAGCTCGGTAAAGAGCTTCTGTGAGAGCGCGGCGCGATCCGCGGCTGCGGCGTAGGCACCTCGGTCGAACAGGGCTTGGGCAGGGGCGAGATCGAAGGCATCGATCGCATTGGTTTGCCATCCAGAAGCAAACCAGCGGGGCAGAAAGTCACGCCAGGCAGCCTGCAACTGATCGAGCGGTTGGGCAAGGGTCGTTGAAAACGACGATTCCCAATCGACCGGCGACGTTGCGAACGACTGCACGAGGTGCTGAAGCGAACCGATCCCGTAGCGGCTGACGATGAATGCCACGAGAGCGTATCGGGTTGCAGTCGCTGTTTCGAAATCGAGACTGTTGGCGCCCAGATTCACCAGCGGCGCGAAGTCGGGCAAAATGCCGCTTTGGGATGCGGCCTGCACGAGGGCGCCGGAATGCGCCTGGTCGGCGAGGATCGGACGCTCGAAGTAGCGGGCGATGCCATCCATCAAGCCAGCGGGCAGGTTGCCGTTCGCGGCATCCTGCATCGACGGTCGGCTGATGATGTTGCGAAAGAGATTGTTGGCCTGGGAGGATGTCAGGTGATCGAATCGATCCTCGAGGACGATCGCCTGTGTCCCGTCGACACGTGCCCACCCGAGATCGCGGATCGGCCGCATTGCAGCTGTGACAGCAGGATCCGCCGTCGCCACGAACGTGATCGTGACAGCCTGATCTGCGGGAATGCCGAATAGCATCGCGCTCTCGGAAACGGCGGTTTGGATCGATGATCCATATTGCTGGATGATCGATTTGGCATCGACCGCTCCGCCATCCTCTACCACGATCTGGACCGGGCTGACTGCTGCCGTCGAAGAGGGACTCGATGGGGCCTGAGCGAAGGCTGGCACCGCGATCGATACCGACAGCAAAGCTGCAAGCAGCAAGGCGAAACGTAATCCAATGAGGACGTCACGAATCACCCCTGAATGGGTACGTGGTCGATGGAGGTGGCAACGGTGATGCTCGATCCGGCGCATGTAACCCCTCCGGGAGCGGTTGGTCGGTGGTGGAACTCTCGTTCGAGGAGTTCGAGCAGCGCCGGCACGACTCGTGGAGACTGGTGAGTGGAAAGTATAACGCACACCGCGATGGGAATGTCCTCGTCATTTCAGCAGATGCGCCGGAGCCTGTCGAGACATCCCTTTCGGAAGCGTCAACGGAGAGATGTCTCGACTTCGCTCGACATGACGAGGTACCGTCGTTTCCAGCCTGTACCGTCGTTCCGGTGGTTGCAGCGGTTGTATGGGTCTTCGGGAGATCTCTCGTGTGGACCACCACTTCGGTCATTTCGGCATCCCGTCGATGTCCCCTCCTCACTTCCGAACACGGCGGGATGTTGCAGCTTGACATGCAGGACGTGCCAGACGCTGTATCGATCGATAGATCGGGTGCGCCTGACCTATCGATCAATCTCGTTTGACAGATCGACGCAGCCTCCATGTACGAGGCCGTCCGCATTGCGAGTCCCTGAGCGACACAGCCAATCGAGCGATATGGCTATCAGTCGCAAAACACGTTGCCCTTCCAGAGCAGTCGCATGCATTGGACCGCCCCCAAGCGACTTGCGATGGCCGAGCACGACCGGTTCGCTAGAAACCCTGATCCTTCGCGAACTGACCTGTAAGATTCCACGGAACGACATAACTTGTATAGATATAGAAATTCAGTGCGACGAGGCTGACGAAGACGACCAGCGCAACATAAGGTAGCCATTTTCGAGGGAACCATGAGCGCACGCCGAGCATGATTAGAATCGCCCCGGCATTGATTGCGGGAAAGAAATAGCGTGCCTGTGTCAGCGAGAAGGTCAATCCGAACTGGAGAATGGCGTAGTAGGCCACCACACAGGTGAGCGCCAGGGTAACGAGCGCCACGACCTGCCACTGAACGATCGCGAGGGTCGAGTCTGCGCCCCTGCGAACGGCCAGTCGTTCGTCATCCGACTCCGCCTGAAGGAGCGGCTTCTGCGCCTTCCAGAATCGCCACGCGTATACTGCCAGCCCGATGAGTGCCAGGAGCACTGGGTAAAAGATGATTCTCAGCAGCGTATCGGAGAGTGGAATCATTCGCCATCCGAATGCTCCCCACGTTTCCTGCCAGCGAGCCCAGAAAAAACGCTTGTTGCTCAGCATGCTCCAGATCGTTGGCGGAGCCGTACCCTGATAGTTCCACCACTGAAGCGCCTTGATCTGGGCCAGCGCTGTGAAGTTGCCGTAGGTCGCCCACAGGTAGAGAAACCAGGGCCAGACGACCAACCCGGCCACACCCGCCGCGATCGTCCCTTTTGGTACCCATTGTTTCCAGTTGCGCCATCCCAAGCCCGCGATCATCGCGAACCCGATGATGAGACCCGCCGTGAGCGACGTGTTTTTCGAGAGCACTGCCAGCCCGTAGAAGGCACCGAGAAGGACACAGTTCCAGACAGGGAATCGCTTCTTCAGTCCGAGCACGACGAGATACAGAACCACGCTGGTGAACGCGATTGCGACGATGTCATTGTTGAGCATCGACGATTCATAGGAGATCTGGGGTTGGAACGCGACGAACGCCGGAACAGTCATCGCCATGAATCGGTCGGTCGGAAACAGCACCCTCACCGTCAGGTACGCGAACAGCACCGTGATCAGTCCGAATGGGATCGTGGCCAGCCGAAAGAAATACAGCTGGGTGGATGGTGAGAGGTGGTCCGTCAGCCAGTAAACCGGCGTCAGATAGAGGTAGTAAAGGGGAGGGTGATTGGCGGTGTAGATCCAGCCATTCGGGCCCACCTTGTAGTCGGGCGGGATGTTCTGCAGGTAACAGGGATCGTTGCAGCGCGGATCGTGACAGAAGTTCCAGTCCTTGGTCACATACGAACAGTAGGGCCACAGCTTTGCCGGCATCCTGTCCGCTGTGTCGGGTTTTTTGGCGAGATAATCCGCGTTCCATGTCGTGAGGTCGGGAATGTTCGGAACCCGGCCCTGCGTGGCGACGATCTCCAGGTAGGAGTAATGGGCGACCTCGTCGTGTCCCGTGAACGGCTGGTGAATGAAGGTGATCGCGATGCCCTTTGCCGCAAACATGCAGAGCAGGACGATCAGGAACTTTCGCTCGATCGAGGCGCTGCGGAAACCGCGTACTCCTCGTTTGAGAAGCGAGACCTTGATGGGCGGGGGGCCAAGCACGGCGTTCTTCGATATTCCGGGAGGGGCATCACCGTCTCCAGCCGGAATGACGCCGCCGCGCTGGTCGTCAGCCACCATGTTTGCCTGCATGCTCACGTCCCGTGCTTTCGTTTGCTCATTGGTGAAGGTGAATCGACAGGTTCAACCCGGTCACCGGATCGACCGGCGAGATGCTCCACAAACGCGAGCGCGCAACAGGCATCATCGAATGCGTAGCCCCCCCTCCCACGACGCATGGCGCTCCCCGGCGCCCGCAGGAAATGCCACGGAGAACATACCGCACGCACTCATGTGTTCGCTACCCGACCAAGGCGACTGGCCGGTCGATCGCTCATGCGTTGGTCGCTACATCACACGCTTCTTGGGCAGATCGACCAACTGATAATTGCGCCAGACGGGTATCCCGCAATAGCGTTCACCCTCCGGGCAGATCGGCTTGGCACCACTACGCGACCGCATCACGCATGGAGGACCGTCCACATAGTGGCCGATAATTGGATGCACGTCGCGGACCTGCATCACTTCCTGAACGGCGGTATCGGATATCTCCCGCTGCGCGTCAAGGCAGAGGCGCTTGATCCATTTCCAGTAATAACCGGACAGCGTGCCGGATTCGTAGAACCTCACGTTGTGGGCGTTAGGCAGCAGATACAATGCGACCTCAGGAGAGGCTCCCCCGTCGAGCAGGGCATTCTTGGCATCCCACATCGCGTGAATGGTTTCAGTATATTCAGCCATCGCAGCCGGATTCTGCTGGATCGCCCATGGCACGATCACGTCTGGTTGGCGTCGCAAGTGAGCGGTGAGCAGGGGGCTCGAGCTCGGCGTCCCCCGATGCCGTTGATTCTGGGCATCTTCTGCACCGCTTACCTTCTTTTGAAAGGTGAACGGCACATGGTTCATCGTCTGCATCAACTTGGAATGCATTCCGAGATACAGGGAATGACCGAGATAGCCATTCTGCGCCCCATCCAGCACCTGTGCGATCGCGTCCGCATCGCTGAGTCTGGATCTCGGGAGGGCCCCCACCGCACGGATGGCATCGGCCATCGTCTGTTCGGCATGCGGGTTGTACGATGCGAGCCGGGAATTGAGACCGCCAAGTTGGGCATCGTACTCGGTGAAATATTCCTCGGCGTCGTCGGGCGATTGATCGATGTTGTGTTTCCAGTTGGAAAACGCCTCGGCCTCCAGCGTCTGTTCGGCGCTGAGAACCCGCAGGTCGAGCGGATGGCCGGGGCCTCCCAGGAAGTACGGATCGATCTCGAGCACCTGTGCCACCATCTGATTGACGATGTACCGGACTTCCTCGGGGACATCGGGTTGGTTGGCCAGCACGTAGTACCTCAGCAGTGTCAGGCCGTTGATCGTGTGGTAGAGATGCGCCGGGGTTGCGAGCGGGAGGACATACCGGGCAACCTCCTGAGCGCGTTTCTGGACGGCGTCATCGACGCGTGCGATGGCGATCTCCCCCTTCGCCTTGACCCGCGACGGGAAAACCTGACTGTACAGACGCTGGAAGTCCGGAGTCAGGAGGTGAGTGATCGCTTGATAGCCTGAGAAGCTGCGGGCGATCGCGGCGTCGTAGATGCCCTGCAGATGAGCGGGGAGGTCGGGTGCCGCCATCGAGGTGCCGGTAACCTCGCGATAACGCTGAGAGACCTGCTCCGAGTTGTAGAACGGGTGCGAATGAAAGAACGACCAGATCGCCAGGCGGGAGACGTTGTCGAGGACGTAGATGAATGTTGCATGCTGAAAGGTCGTGTGATGACCGGCTGCAAACAGATCGGCGTAGAGCTTGATGGCCTTCATGCGGCGAGATTCCCGGGCGGCGGCCTTCTCGGGAGTCAGGTTTTCTGGACCTGCGCCGTAGACAAGCTTCAATACGTTGGTCGCGTTCGCGGGCCTCGCTCCGTAGCATGACCACGCGGCGGCAATCGTTACCGCGAATGGATGAGCGGTCGATTCTTCACGCAACAGCGTGACGACCGGCGCGTCGGACCTAAACAGGATCGCGCGATCGAGCGAGAGGGGTGTTTCGGGACGCTGGATTGCCCCGGATATGGCGAATGGAGGAGTTATGTCGTGAGAAGCTCTCATGGTCATTCCAGGGTCGGATTGCATAGGCGGTTGCGGAGGCAGGGCCGCGTAAGGCGTCGTCGCATACACGCTGTATACATACGAGTGTGCTGCTAGTGTACGGACACGGTGTTTGCATCGTCAATATCGATGAAGCGATAAGCACATACCGCCTCCCGAAAAGACGCCTCGTGGTCAGTCAACCCCCAACTCCGAACTCCGAACTCCGACTCGCTGGGAACGGTCACATGCGAGCGACGAATCTATCCCGTCATGTCAGCAGCGCGACGGGCAGCGCGACCGGCAGTTGAGATGTGACGGACCACTCATGGAGAAGTCCATTCCGTCGGTACAGTATTGGTCATGTGAGTGATTGTCGTGCTGTCAGCCGTCCTGCCGAACCCGCCCTGCTTGCCCAACGGCTCGATGGATGACCTCGGCGAGCGCTTCCGGGTCGCTGTAGTTCATGGCGTGGGACGCGCCGGGCAGGATCATCGCTTCCCCCCTCGGGATCAGCGCCGCCATCTCGTGAACCCATTCCGGCGAGATGATCGGATCCCGCTCGCCTCCGATGACCAGAACCGGTTGACGAATGTCATCGAGGCGGTATGTCTGCGGATCCCGGAGACCGGAGTTGAGTGACCGAATCGCACGCATGGGTCCGGCGCGCAGGAAATCAGGGATCCAGATCGACCAGATCGAGGGGTTCTCACGCGGGATGTCCAGTATCGCCCTCCAGGCGATCTGTGGCACGCTGGATTCGTCGGGATCCACTGTTGGCGCGATCAGAATGAGCGAATGGACGAGTTCCGGGTAGCGAACGGCGAGCAAGGTCAGGAGCTGACACCCGAGTGAGTTTCCAATCATCACCGCGTCCGACAGACCGTGCGCAATCATCCACGCCGCAAGTCCGTCGGCGTGCTGGTCCAGCGTCCAGATGCTGCCATCGGTCTCGCTATGGCCGAATCCGGGGAGATCCGGGATATAGAGGGAAAGGTCGTTATCCAGATACATGGCCACCGGCCGAAAGTAGGCGCCGGAAACGACGAGTCCGTGAATCATGACGATCGGTGGCAAACCCGGGTTGCCTACGGGATCGATCCGCGCGAACCAGGTCGTATCACCGCTCTTGAGTGTCTCTCCGATCCAGGATCGATCCGGCCAACCCTGTTCGCCGAGGCCACTCCAGATTCTCGTGTGAACATTCCCTTGATTCGTCTGTTGTGGGAATGACATCAACGGTCCCCAAGCGCACTGAAGGCAAGCGCGGCCCAATCTCTCATCTCCTCCGATAGATCGAGGGTGGCAAGCTCCGAAGCCGATACCCACGTCATGCCAGGATTCAACGTGGGGAAATCGCCGTCTGGGGTCGGGCGACGCGGGCGTGCGAAATAGATCAGATCCACATGTTCGTGGCCCGGTCCGATCGATTCGACCTGAATTCCTTCGGGCCGCACGAGCTGACGGGGTTGACCCGGATAATCCACCGGCAGCCCCCGCTCGCCGACAAGTTCGATCGCCAGTCCCGTTTCCTCGAAGACCTCGCGGATGGCCGCCTCGTCAGGCAACTCGTCCGGCTCGATATGCCCCCCCGGTGGAAGCCAGCGATTGAGCTTCGAATGGACGTGGAAAATCAGTTGGTCGTTGAAGACAACGAACACGGCGACAGTGAAATCCCTTGTGATCGAGGTCATGAACGCGATGTCCCCGCCGAATCATCTGAAGCGTTGCGGGCATTGGAGGCATCGGAGGCATCGGAGGATTCGTTATCCTGTGCGGCGTATTTGGTTTTGAGCCTGGATCTCAGGTGTTTCTCGAAGGCGTCGGGATGTGTATCGCCGGTCGGCGCAAAGGACGTTGTCGCAGGTGGGACATTCGACGCCTGGGCAAGCCACGCGACTGCCGATGCTTCGGTCCAGGAGGCTCGCTCCGACGTGCGGCTCCCCGACGTTGCGCCCCTCGCGACATCCGCTGCCGATGTCGGTTCCCAACCACCCCATGGCGACTGCGAGGGTTCGCCAGGTTCGGCCCTCAACGGATATGCACCGGAAACGGCAGACTCGTGAAAAATCGTTGACGCTGGATCCGGCACGCGTGGTGCCGCCTGAACAGACTGCGACGTTGCCCATGCCCGAGGAACCGTTAGCGGTAGTGGATGCTCGGTTTCTGCCGGAGTTGCCGGGAGCTCCGTCGCCGATCGAAACGCTGCTACCTGCGGTTCCGTGCGATTTCCCCGCGATCCGGAGGAGAACCAACCCGGCTCGGGCGCCTCCCTCGGCATATCGTCGCGCAGCAATCCCACGGCCCAGATGAGACCGGCGATTGCGGCATGAATCACTATCAGCGCGGCCCACGCGAGCGCGACCGTTCCAACCCATAGTGATTCCGGCGTGCGGATGAGATCGATCGCAAACAGTGCGACGATTCCGACGGCGTAGAGCGAGAGGTGGAACATGAGGAACGAGCGCCCTCGGAACCAGCGCATCACGCGCGTGCGGCGTCCGTCGGCTGCTTCATCGAGTGCCCGCTGATACCAGCCCAAAGATGTGAGTGATTGTGCTGGGGTACTCATCGACATGCCGCTCCTCCAGAGGGCATTAAGCCCCCGTTAGTTCGCTTTCATCGCCGATGATATCTGGTCGAGGATGCTTGTGTCTCGCGAAATGATCCCTCGAATATGGTCGAGCAGGGATTTTCCATCCCTGAACGATTGATTCCAGGCGTCTGGAGCCAGCCCCTTCAGCAGCGAAAGGGTCGTCGCACGTGCGGTCCCAAATTGGGAGATAAGCATCGGTACCGAGTTTTCCTCGGTCTCGAGGCCAATCACCGGAGCGCTTTCGCCACCAACTTCTTCAGGTGCGACGCCACTCAACTGAACCTTCAGGGACTGCGCGAACGTCAGTTCCTGATCTCGCAGGTGTTGAAGCAGGCTCTTCACCGATTCCGAGCCCGTCGATCTCCCGGTCAGTTGTGATTCCGGCACCGGGCGAACTTTAAGATTCAGTTCGCGATACGTAGCGATCAACGAGTCGATGATCTTGTCCTGCTCACCGCTGCCGAGGCCGGTCGATGCGGATGAATTGACAGGTGATTGCGACATGGAGGTACCCTCACAACTTGAATTCCAGTGACAGGGCCCGATTGACCCCGCCGTTCTTCAGCGAGCACGACCGATGGGAACGCAGGATTGACAAGTGAGGTGATCGGGGCATCATCGCCTCCGCGGATTCTACCTTTTGAAGCTAGCAAATATCACGCCAACTCGATATTGATCCCTCATCTGGTCCCCGGGCACAAATGTGGCGGCGATTGCTTCAACGCATGTGCCAATGCAGACATCTGAGTCAGAGCGACTGGATAACGCATGTTGCTCGTGTTTGTTACGTGGTGAAAGTGGTGAAAACAGATGATTCTCGGCCCGCGAACTGCTAAAATACACGTGATCACATGCGTTTCCACGTTTCCTGCCCACTTGCCCGGAGACTTGCCCCCGTCGAATAGGACGTGCAACTTCCGATACGTCCGTCTTTTCCCTCGTTACTGTTCCCTTCCTCCTCATACTCGCGGTTTGTTCGCAATGACGTGCACCGTACTCAGGCTGATCGTTCAGCGCAAGAGAGTAAAGAGATGAATCAACCCGCACCGATGTCACAAGCTCGCGATCGCATGCGTGTTCGCACTCCGATGCGCTGTCCAATCTGCGCCAGAGAACTGACCAACGTGATCGTTCGCGATCTCGGGGGTGTTACCGCCACAACCGTGTGGCAGTTGCATGCCGGAGAATGCCCCGATCATGGCTGGTTTCAGACCGAGTTCGTCTCCCGCCCACCTCGCGAGATTTTTGCGGTAACACGACCGTTCGGTGCCGCCCGTCGCGTAGTAGTGAATGGTCGCGAGTTCTTCTCGTTCTCGACCGTGTGGAACGATCTCACCGCGCAGGAAAAGCGTCAGCCAGTGAACCCGCTCGAGGAGAAGTACTGGCAGGTGCGCCCGTTTCAGGATAAAGGCGCCGCCTGATATTGCTGTTGACATCGTCCAGCCTTCGTGAGGTACGACACGACAAAGCCCGGTTCATCGCCGGGCTTTGTCGTGCCTGAGTGACTGAGATAGGTTCATCGTCCTTGGGAATTGGTCCCGAACCTTCGAGTCGGGCGGTTCAGGGTACAGTTAGCGACATATTCATGCCACCCACGCCTGATCGGAACCGTGTGGGGTCCGATGTCAGTAGGGTGGTTCAGGCATCGTCCGGGCAGCAATCCCCGGTCTGTAGCCCAAGACACGAGGAGTGATACGTCGGAATGGTCACCACCACGACGAACCCGGGCGGACGAATCAATGCAGGTGGTCCCGATCCGGACGAGTCGGGTTTTCGTCGGCGAACGGGTCTGACACCGGTATCCCTGTTTCTGGTTCTGCTGTTGTTCTGGATCGTGACACAGATCCAGATCGTGCTGGTGCTGGGGCTTCTGGCCTTGCTTTTCGGCACGATTCTGGAAGGGCCAGTCTCCTGGCTGGAACGACGACATGTGCCCCGGCCAGCCGCTATCGCGATGGTGTACATCATCATCATCGGTGGCCTGGCGCTGCTGGTGTTCGCGATTATCCCGATCATCGGAAGTCAGGCTGACACGTTTCGGCAAGAGGTTCCCGACAAACTCGAGAAACTGCGGCAGGATTGGCGTTCCAGCGCGAACCCGCTGTTGAGCGGTTTTGGTGTCGACGCGTTGAGTCGAGTGCTGGATTTCTCGGACAAGCCTGCCAATGGAGTCTCGTCCGATACCGCACAACGCGTTCTCCCCTTCGTCGTGTCGATCGGCACGGTTCTGGTCTCGACGATCAGCCTGCTCGTCATCACCTTCTACTATCTGATGGAGAAGTCGCTGATCCGGAAGCTGATCATCGGCCAACTTCCGGAGCGATCGCAGGGGCGAGTCAATCGGATCTGGGGCGACGTCGAGATCAAGGTCGGTGGCTGGATGCGCGGCCAACTCCTGCTTTGTTTCATCATCGGGGCGATCGCGACGATCAGCTACGGGATCATCGCGCTGCCCTTCTGGCCGCTCCTCGGTCTGTGGGCCGGCTTGACCGAAATTCTCCCCATCATCGGTCCCTGGATCGGTGGTGTGCCAGCTGTGATCCTCGCGACGACGGTGGGATGGGACAAGGCGATCATCACGGCCGTTATCATCGTTTCCATGCAATCGCTCGAGAACTGGTTTCTCGTGCCTCGCGTCATGCGAGGGGCCGTCGGACTCTCTCCACTCGCCGTGTTTCTTGCGATTCTGGCCGGGCAACAGTTTCTGGGGATCGTCGGGGCGGTCCTTGCCATTCCCATCGCCGCGGCGATTCAGGTCATTCTCACCGACTGGCTGAATTCGCGCCGCGATGGAGACCAACCTGTCCAGATGTCCGGTTGGCGATGGATGCTGGCGCGTGCGTCGTCCCGAGACGACGGGAATTCCGACGATCCACCCGATGTCGATGATGGTCATGGACCGAGCGATTTCGATCGGCCCGCCAGCGCAGATCCTGCCCCGCGACTCGCACCTCCTGTGCAGAACGCAGAGACCGATGCGCAGGGATCAACCGACGTCGGGACTGCCGGAGATGGGAGCGCGCCGAATTCCTGGAGCTGGCATCGGGATGCAAGTTCGAGCGACCGAAAAGTTGTCGACCCTTCATTCCACAATCGGCCTCCATCCAAACCTGAACGCAACTCCTGAATCGTCTTGTTCTCGTTTCACGGAGTGATCCTGGTGGCGGGAAGATCGTGTCGGTCGGGCCCATGGAGTCATGTTTCAGGACACCGTGGATGTCGAAGAACATCGATGGGCAGTAGCTGTTTGGCAGGATAGTTGCTACCCTCACGTTCGGGGCGATCGTTGCGCCTCGTGGAATCGTCGGAAGGATCCAGCTCAGTGACAGAATCTCCTCAGCAAGCATCACCGCACAAGGTCAAGGTCAGCCTTCAGATTTCTCCCCAACACGCTCCATACGCGGATCATCGCAAGGCATGGCTCGAGGCCGATGACCTTGGCGTCGATGTCATCTTCAACTGGGACCACTTCTACCCGTTGAGTGGCGAACCGGATGGTCTTCACTTCGAGTGCTATACGCAGTTGGCGGCGATGGCGGAAGTGACCGAGCGAGCCCAGATCGGTGCGTTGGTCACCTGCAATTCCTATCGCAATCCGAACCTGCTGGCCGACATGTCGCGCACGATCGACCACATCTCCGGCGGTCGCTTCGTGCTCGGTATCGGTTCGGGCTGGGCGGAACGCGATTACTTCAACTACGGCTATGAATTCGGGACGGCTGCCAGCCGCCTGAAGGATCTCGGTCGCGATCTCCCGATCATCAAGGACCGTCTTGGCAAGCTCAACCCGGGGCCGGTCAACGGGCACATTCCGATTCTTATCGGCGGCGGTGGCGAGAAGGTCACCCTTCGACTCGTCGCCGAGCACGCCGACATCTGGCATTCGTGGGGCGATCTCGCAACGGCGAAGCACAAGGCCGAAGTCCTGAAGGAGTGGTGCTCCAAGGTTGGCCGCGATCCTCTGGAGATCGAGCGCTCGACAGGCATAAACGCTGAGACCCAGAAGGATCTCGACGACTACGTGGCGCTGGGCGTCACACATTTCACGGTCGGGATAGGTGGTCCGGAGTTCGATTTCGGGCTCGTCCGTGAACTCGTCAACTGGCGCGACAACCGCTAGGTCACGACTCGGCTCGCGTTTGGATAGCGAGTACGATATCTGCTTATCGACATTCCAGACAGGCTACGCGGAAGGAGAGGGCATGTATGCTGCCCTCTCCTTCTCTCACAGGGAGTATCATGTCAGACGTTGAACGCGCGACGGTCAGATCCCGTCACCCCATCAAGGTAAGCGCTCAGGTAGGACTCCAGCTCGGAACCTTCAAGGACCAGCGTGCCGCCTGGATCGGAGCCGACGAATTAGGGGTCGACGTGATTTTCAACTGGGATCATTTCTTTCCCTCGATCCCCGGTGCCGATCCGACTGGCTCCAACCTCGAAGCCTATATGCTTCTCGGCTCGATGGCCGAAGTCACTCACCAGGCGCAGATCGGATCCCTTGTTACCTGCAATTCCTATCGCAACCCAAACCTGCTTGCCGATATGGCACGCACCCTCGACCATATCTCGGGTGGACGGTTCGTTCTGGGGATCGGCTCCGGCTGGATGGAGCGCGACTACAACGAATATGGCTATGAGCTGGGGACGGCGGGGAGCCGGCTGCGGGACCTCGCCCGTGATCTGCCGATTATCGAGGACCGCCTCGGCAAGGTGAATCCTGGCCCGGTGAATGGACATATACCGCTCCTGATCGGCGGCGGTGGCGAGAAAGTCACGCTGCGTCTGGTCGCACAGCATGCTGATATCTGGCATGGCGGGGGGTCGCTGGAAGTCATTGCCCACAAGTTGTCCGTCCTCGACGACTGGTGTGCCAAAGTGGGACGCGATCCGTCCGAGATCGAGTGTGCAATCGAACTGAAGCAGGATCAGGAAGCGGATATCGAGGCATACATCGCGCTGGGGATCTCTCACTTCGTCATCAATCATATCGGACCGGAGTACGATCTGGGACGCCTCCGCGACGTAATTCGATGGCGTGACGAGCGACGAGCGTCATAGCAGCAGGACGAATCGGTCCCTGACCTTCACCGGTGGCCAGGAAGGTGACGCGGTAAACAATTCGTCAGCGACTGTAAGCGACTGTATTTGGAGGGAAGCGATGCCCATTCCAGTTCGTGTTGCCAACGTCAGCGGTGATGCCGTCCGTCCCGTCAAGGTCAGCTTTCAGGCTGGGCAACAGCACACGACATATGCACGGAATCGTGCCGCCTGGATCGCAGCGGATGAGCTCGGAGTCGATGCGATTTTCAACTGGGATCATCTGCTGGCCCCGACCGGTGATCCTCATGGCCCGCATTTCGAGGCGTACGCGATGCTGGCGGCGATGGCGGAGGTGACCACGAATCCCCAAATTGGGTGTCTCGTGACGTGCAACGCGTTTCGCAACCCGAACCTGCTGGCGGATATGATCCGAACCATCGATCACATCTCTACTGGACGCGCTGTCCTGGGGATTGGGGCGGGCTGGAACGCGTCGGAATTCATTGAGTATGGCTACGACTATGCGCCCGACGGACGTCGCCTGCTCGATCTCGAAAACTCGCTTGAAGCGATTTCAAAAAGGATGAGCGTCCTCAATCCCGGGCCGGTTGATGGGCACATACCGGTCCTGATCGGAGGGTCCGGCGAGAAGGTGACGTTGAGGATTGTCGCGCAGTACGCCGATATGTGGCATCTGTTTGGCGACGCCGAAACGGTCAGGCATAAAGCCGCCATCCTCGATGAATGGTGCGCACGAGTGGGCCGGAATCCCGCCGATATCGAACGCTGTGTCGATATCAGGGCGGAAACCGTCGGAGATCTCGACGCGTTCGTCGAATCGGGCTTCACACACTTTATGGTCGCGGAGACCGGACCCGAATTCGATATGGGGTTTCTTCGTGAGATGATCCAGTGGCGGGACCACCATTGTTAACCCGCTCGTGGCAGATCACGGCTCGCCATGAACGACGATGCCATGTTCAGCCTGACATCGGCTGAGAACGTTGGCACGCATGCGTTCGTCATTCCAACGTGAATTGCTCGCGCTGATTCGAGGGCCTCGGGGAAGGTCGCAGCATCTTCCCCAGGTACACTCGATCTCGGATACCGGTTGCCGGAAGCTCGGTCGTACAGCTAGATTTCGACAACAGCCAGTTCTGAGCCGTTGGAAAGGATCTCGAAGCTCTTTCCGAAGGCGGCAACGCGCTCCACATGAAGCGGTCCCCACTCGTCCGGTATCGCACCGGACACAGTCACGGTTCTTGCCTCTGGATCAGGTTGGATATTCAGCAGAGCCCGTATTGCCAGGAGACCGGTCGCGGCCGCCCACGCCTGAGGGCTGCAACTCACCGGGTAATCGACTGGCCAGGGATTGGTGTCGGACCGTGCATATCCACAATAGAGTTCCCTCAACCGGCGGTCGGGCGCTTCCGCACAGAGTCCGACGAGTCCATCGATCAGGTCGCGTGCCAGCTTGAGATGACCGTAGTGTGCCAATCCGGCCATTGCGAGACTGCTGTCGTGTGGCCAGACACTACCATTGTGATAGCTCAACGGGTTGTAGGTCGCCATGCTGGTACCGAGTGTCCGGATGCCCCAGCCGCAGTTGAGCTCGGGGCTGCCAAGCATCGTCGCGATGCGATCCGCGCGTTCCTGCGTGGGCAGGCCGCAGAAGAGCAGGTGTCCGGGATTCGAGCTGATCGCATCGACCTGCTGTTTCGCACCATCGAGAGCTTGCGCATAGTAGCCAACATCGTCCATCCAGAACGACACATCGATGAGCGAGCGGAGCTTGTCGGCCCTGGCTGTCAACGCGCTCGCCCATTCGTGATCGCCGCGCAGGCGAACTGCTTCGCCCAGCCAGGCATACGATGCAAAGACGTACCCCTGCACTTCGACGAGCGCAATTGGCCCTTCGGCTTCCCTCCCATCCGCGAAGTGCAGGGAATCAAAGCTGTCCTTCCATCCCTGCTGCGAGATGTGAACACCGTCGTTCGCCTTCCCGCCGAACTCCACGAACCCATCGCCGTCAAGATCCCCACGCGTCTCGATCCAGTCGAGCGCGCGTTGAACGTTTCCCACGAGTTCATCGAAAAGCGCATCGTCCTTGTGCCAGAGATAATGTTGGGCGAACGCCATGACGAAGAGTGGAGTGGAGTCGATCGAACCGTAATAGGGGCTGTGTGGCGCCTGTCCACTCCGTGCCATGTCGCCGTAGCGCATCTCGTGCAGAATCTTGCCCGGCTCTTCCTCGCGCCACGCATCATGCTTTGTTCCCTGGAGATTCGCGAGAAGTCGCAACGTGGACGCGCCTCGCTCGGGATACGCATGGGTGGTTTGCAGGGCTACGATCAGGCTATCTCGTCCGAACGGAGCGATGAACCAAGGGATCCCCGCCGCAGGGATGTCGCCTTCCGGGAAGGAGGTTTGCAACATGGCGAGATCCCGGTCGCATTGCGCGATGAACGTGTCGAAGAGCGGAGACCCGCCTGTCACGTTGAAGTGGGCAGAGAAGTCGCCGGCTGCGTTGTCGACAGTTTTCAGCGGCGTCCCTGTCGGATGCGGTTCGATGGTAAGTGCGATGGAGAAGCGTTCGTTGTGCGCAAGTTCGACGCGATATTCGAGGGTGACGCTGCTCTCCGACTCGGCATGCTGACTGGCGATCACATCGTCCGGACCGGGAGTCGCCCGGATCACTGTAGAGATCGGCTCCCCGTTGCTGCTGTCCGCCGCCAGGATGATGGCAGCGTCGTCCACGTTCGCGGCCAGCGGCGTCGCTCGGCGAACAGGTGTCATGCCGCGAACATCGAACATGTCCCGGAAGTCGGCTCCAAATTCGAACGTGATCGGCAAGGCGACGGCTTCACCGTCGAAGTTCTGGATCACCGTCTGGACATTGATCGCAGTATCCAGCCTGACCTCCTGGATCACCACGATGGATTGACCTTGCAGGGTGCGACCATCGGCGAGCACGAGCGCGCGGTTCGACGAGGTAACGATCAGGGTAGAAGGATCGACGGTCCGAATTGTCAGGACTTCCAGTGCCTGACCGTCGATCCTGGTGTCGAAATGGCTGAGGAAGCGGGTGTCTCGGACGAAGAGCCCTGCCTCATGCATGTCGGCACGCTCGTGAGCGCGTCCGAAGAGGCAAAGTTCGTTGTTTTTGAGCGTGAATTCCAGATCGAGCATGGGGCCCTTTCGCCTGGTGCCCTTCCCGACTGAACAGGTTCTTGCGGTCCGCCGAAAAGGGTACGAGCGTGCGAGATCAGATTGTCAGTCCTTATCGTCGCACACTTCCCCGTGCTACCCCTTGATCCCCGAGGAGACATTGCTGGCGATGAAGTACCGTTGGAACACGAGAAAGAACAACGCGATCGGGACGGTCGTAACTACCGCGATCGACATCAGGACCGGCCAGTTGGTCTGATACTGGGACTTGAAGTTGGCGAGACCGACCGGGAGCGTGTAGAGATCCGTGTTGCCGCCAGAGATGAAAATGAGCGGTTCGAGGAAGTTGTTCCAGCTTCCCTGGAAGCTGAAGATCGAGAGCGCCGAGAGAGCCGGGATGGCATTCGGGAGCACGATCGTCCGGAAGATCTGGAAGCGTGTCGCTCCATCCATCCGGGCTGCATCCTCGAGGTCGATCGGAATCGATTCGAAGAACTGCTTCATCAGGAATATCCCGAATGCGTCAGCCAGGAACGGAATCGTCAGTGCCCCGTAGGTGTTCAGGATGCCGAGATCCTTCAGCAGGATGAAGCGCGGAATAATCATCACGATCCCGGGCACCATCATCGTGCCCAGAATGAGCAGGAACATGAAATCACGACCGGGAAAGCGCATCCGTGCGAACGCATACCCGGCGAGCGTATCCATGAATGCCCGTCCCACGATCCACAGGAATGCTATCAGCGCGCTGTTGATGAACCAGCGCGAGATATTTGAATCGAGAGCCGTCCGGTATGCATCGAGGGTCCACGTACGCGGCCAGAACATCGTCGCGAACGAGAGTTTGGCCGCATCGGGTGGCGTCTTGAACGAGGTGGCGACCGAGAAGACGAACGGGACGAACATCAGAATTCCGACGAGCACCAGGATTGTATAGGCCAGTCCGATCACGAGTTTCGACCCTGATGATCGGTTGCCCTTGACTTCTCCCTCGCGACCCGCCGAGATCTGTTGCGTGATAGTGGTTTCCATCGTCGAGGCGCTTTCTTACATCTGTTCCGAGCGACCGAGGAATCGGCGCTGAAACAGGTAGATGGAGAGAATGATGGCAAAAAGGACGATGGCGATTGCCGAGGCATACCCCATGGCGAAGTTCTGGAAGCCTTGCTGGTACACCAGATAGCCAAGCGTCAGCGTGGTTTTCGCTGGAGCGCCACCAGGAGCCATGATGTAGATGGAATCGAACACCTGAAAGGTGCCGATAAACCCAAGCGTGACCACGAAGAAAATGACAGGACGCAGCAACGGGATGGTGATCTGGGTGAATTGTTGGCGCTTCGTGGCGCCATCCAGCGACGCGGCCTCATAGACCTCACCCGGAATATCCTGCAGACCGGCAAGGAAAATCACCATGTATCCACCCATGGAGGTCCAGATCGCCATCAACATGATCGACAGCAGCGCCACACTCGGTCCGGCGAACCAGAGATTGACATGCTCGACCCCCACCCCGTTCAGGATCATCTGGATCACGCCTTTGGGGTTGGCGAGCCATGGTGGCTGCGGTGGCGCGAATCCGATCTTGCGCAAGGCGAAATTGATCAGGCCGTTCTGTTGGTAGAGCCAAAGAAAGATGACTGCGATCACGACAGTCGAGCTGATCGACGGGAAATAGAACGCCGTCCGAAAAAATCCTCGCCCCCGAATATTCTGGTTGGCCATTACCGCGAGAAAGACACCGAGGAATGTCTGGATCGGAACGACACCTATCGAGTACCAGAGCGTATTTCTCAACGCGATCTTGAAATCCGGATCCTGCAGGAAGTCGCGATAGTTCTGCAGGCCGACCCATGGCTTTTCGGGCGTTATGACGCTCCATGTATGGAAGCTCAACCAGAATATCTGGAGGATCGGCCAGAAAATGAAGACAGCGACCAGAATGATCGCCGGAGCGATGAACAGCCATCCCGCAATCGCATCCTCTGCTGCCAGGGGATTTCGGGATTTGAACCGCCGTGGAACTGAGGCCATATGGTTTTCCCCGGAACGAGGTGAACGGTAAACGTCTGTCAACCCGCCCGGTGATCGCGCCGCGGAACGGGGAAACGTGCCGGGAGGAATCAAGGAAACGGCGTCGTCAGCACAGGCGCTCCTGCATGGATTCCATGCAGGAGCGCTCGGTACGGATGGTTTACTGGCCGCCAGTCAGGGTGATGTCCTTGGTGGCGACATCGTTGATCTGCTTGGAAGCTGCCGCTTCGTCGATCTGGCCAGCCCACAGTGACTGGAGAACTGCGTCCGCGTCCTGCTGGAACTTCTGGCCGCCCGGTCCGTACTGAACCGGCGTTGCATACTTGCCGGCGGCAAGATACGGCGCGCGCTCCGGGAAGAGTTTGAGCCATCCCGCCTCGAGATCGGGGCGACCTGGAACAGCGAGGCCGAGCTTGCTGGCGATCTCGGCGCCCTCCGCCCCGGTCAGGAAGTTGACGACCACCCAGGCGGCGTCCGGGTTCTTGGATCCGGCGAAGATCGAATAGGAGTTGGTGAACGCCGGCGTTCCCTTGCCGCCAGGACCGGCTGGAAGTTCGGCGATGCCGTATTTCCTGTCCGGTGCATTCGTTTTCAGAAACGGGAAAACCCAGTTGCCTTCGAAGATGACCGAGGAAAGGTCCTTGGCGAACGCATCGCCCGGCCAATCCGCTCCGATATCGGCTGACGGCGACGCCAACCCATCCTTGTACAGGCCATACATCTCGGTCAGTGCGGTCTTCGCGGCGTCCGACCCAAGCTGGATCTCGGTCACTTCCGGGTTGGTGATGCTGCCCCCGGCCTGGAACAGGAAGATCACGAAGCGGGCAAACTGAGGATCCAGTGCCAGTTGAGCTGATCCCTTGTTGTCCTTCAGCTTGGTGAGCACGTCCTTGAGTTCGTCCCAGTTTGTTGGAGGCTTGACACCCACCTCGTCGAACAGCGCAGAGTCATACACCATGCCGACCGGCGACCAGTCCTTCGGCAGCCCATAGAGCTTCGTTTTCCAGGTGTAGGCGTCGATCAGCGGCGTGTAGAACTCTTCCTTGGTAACGCCGTCTTCCTTCATGTAGTCGTCGATTGCGAGCAGCACATCGCGGGACATGAAATCCTGGGCGTATTCGTTCTGCACCATGAAGATGTCGGCAACGTTTCCGGCAGCGATATCCGTCTGGATCTTGGTAAGGTAATCCGAGGCGACCGGCTCGACCTTGACGTTGATCTTGGGATACTTTTCCTTGAAGGCGGCAAAGACCAACTCGAGCTGTTTCTGCTCTTCGGGGCTCCAGAATCCGGCGGCCCGAACATCACCGGAGGCGCGTTCCGCGACTTTGGAGACCGAGGCGGCAACAGGTGAGGCTGCGGACGCCGGGGATGCGCCTGGAGTTGCACCCTGGGCTCCGGCCATGCTTGAGGCACCCACCGTGATGGCGGCACCGGCGGCGGTAGCTGCGGCAGTCTTGACAACGCCGCGACGCGAGACGGAATGGGTGAAGCGTGAGCGATCGTCAGGCATGAAATGTCCTCCTGAGGATTGTCGGATCTGCGTCGGTTTCACGACCAGATCTCGACGATGGAACGTGGGACGTTGCGAAACTCCTATTTCATTCGCATTTTTCAGACCATGGTCTGAAAATCTGACGATCATTATGGAACGTGTAACAACGATGCTTGTAATTAAAAGGCGGAGGATCGCCTTCGAGTTCATCGATCGATTATTGGGTCCGATTCAGCCATGGTCAATGCCAACATGCGACGTCGGTCTATGCGGGCGCACGTTGCAGACAGGACCCACTCCTTTGCCGAATTCCTTCGGCGCGGTCGCCACTCGTCGGCAACGTCGCAAAACTGCTGATCTTCCGGTCCTGCGAGTGTGGCAGTGCCGTGCACGATGATGTCGAGTTGCTCGCACGCCTACCGGTGATTGGTCCTCTCTCCCTCCCCACGCGTCAGGAGATGGCAGTCCGTTCCATCACACGTGTGGAGCGCCTGGAGGGGGTCGGTATCGAGGGTTTGGATGCCGTCGTTCAGGTTGCGGGATACCCGATCCTTGTGCAGGAATTCGAGGTTGATGTGGCGCATCCACATCAACCTCGCCAGAAGGAATGGCAAGGTCACCTTACGTGCGCCCTGTCGCTCCCGCTCATCCCAAAGGAATCGTTCGATTTCGGCCAGGGCGTCACCGAAGAAGACGGGAACCGGTGTCGTGAGTGGGCCGAGAAACCATGTATAGCCAACGATTTCTCGGCCGATGAAGATTCCCTCGTAAGATTCGAGACCGAGGAAACGTCCGTTTGGCGACGCAGCACGCGCATACGCCGCGAGTTCTTTTCCGTGCTGATGGTGCTTGTGCAGGGTGATGACGGAGGGTGTTTGCGTCCTTACGGGTTCATCCTGAATGCGGGTGTGGAAGAGTTGGCTCAGCGGTCTTGGCATGGTTATTCCCCAACGGGACTATCCCGATCCGCGCCACGATCTGCCGATCGGGATAGTCCGGCGTTACTTCGTCTGTCTGTGTGCATGCTATATGCATCGGCAGAAAGCTCCCGCAGCGCCCAACTCTCTGCCCTGCCGGTTCATCGCAGGTCGATGGAATCAGACAGACTTCTCTGGTGACTCCACCAGCATGCTTGCCGGCGGCATATCCGAAAGCGTGGGCGACGCCGGGAGTCATGCCAGCACCATAGGAGGCATTGACGCCCGGGCTTGCGACGCAGTTTTCTGCTCCGTAGAGACCGGCGACCGGCTCATCGTCGATGTTCAGAATCTGCATGTTGGTATTGATGACCGGACCACCATTGGTATCGACCGCGGAGGCGGCCACGATCACCGCATAGTGCGGGCCCGTTTTACGCAGCGGATACATGGCGATATTCGGCTAATCCGCAGACGGCCATTCGGTGGCAGGTTGCCTCCAGGCACCTCAATATTCGGCGAATGGAGTCTCAGGCGGCGGTTGCGCAGGCATGGCGAAGACAAACATCCGGTCGGCATTGATCTGCGCGTAGGGGGCGGGCCCGCCGAATTCCTCGTGCCAGGCAATCATCTGCTTCGGCCACCATTCCCCATAGGTTTCCGCTGCATGGCGTGCGAACCCTCGGAACCTCTCAGTCTCGTGATCGACGATCTCCGCGCGTCCGTGGACAACGATGCCGAGTGCTTCGCCTTCGAGGTAGGTCACGCTGACCTGGGGTCGCTGCCGGATGTGGCGAATCCGCAGGGCAGATGGCGACGAGCCGAACCAGAAGGCGCCCCGATAGAAGAAGCCATCCACCGGTGCATTGCGCGGTCGTCCGTCCTTTGTGACAGTTGCAAGACTGAGCAATCGCATGCTGGTAAGGCGATCGCTCAATTGCTGGGCCGTGAGACGACGATCGTCGGTGATGATCGACCGCATGTGCTTGCCTCGTACGGCATGACTGCGGTCGAGCAGGTCCTGAAGTGCCTGCAGATCTTCGTACGACTCGTACATATTACCTCCAGGTTATACTAAATGAACAGATGTTTAGTATATAGATGTGGGAACGAGATGCAAGGATCGAGACTGGGGAGGCCGAGGAAAATCGAGGACGGGGCGCTGATCGCGGCGTTCTATCGCGTCCATCTGCGAAAGGGTCCGACCTCGTGGACGCTCGCCGATGTCGCATTGGAGGCGGGTGTTGTCTCCGCCACGCTGATTCAGCGCTTTCAGTCGAAGATCGGTCTGATGGCGGCTGCCATCAACGACGGTATGGCGGAGTTCAAGGAGCTGGCGGAGCGATCGCTGGAGGGGGCGAAATCACCGCTTGCCGCGCTTCATGCGACGATCCCAGCCCTGTTGCATGGAATCGAGGATCCGGTGATGATGGCCAATTCGCTTGCGCAGTTGCACGTCGAACTGTCGCATGATGAACTGCGCCCGCTCGTTCAGGCGTACACGGCGGGCATCGTCGAGGCGTTTCAGACGCTGGTCGAGGCGGCGATCGAGGCGGGAGAGCTTCACGGGGTCGATGCCGAGCGGTTGGGGCAAATCATCTATACGACGTGGTCAGGGGCAATGGTGACGTATGCGATTTCCGGGGAGGGGACGATTATCGAATGGGTTACCTGCGCAATCGATCGCATTCTGCAGCCGTATCGAACACAAGCCGAGTGATCTCTCATGTGCTGATGGTCCGACCGGAGACTTCGGTGGAGTACAGCGCGCTCTGTGGTCGTTGGCTGTAGCTGTGGTTCTGGAGGTCGATCCTCGCGATTTCCCCGATTTGGGGGTGGAATCTGCATGGTTTTCCCCTATCATCACCAGATAGGGACCAAAACCACAATGACAGGCGAGATCGCCTGCGGATCCTCGCCCCTGAAGCATGGACTGCGCGTGCGCTGCTCGGGTGGTTTGGAGGAGAAAAGGCACATGACCCACCATCAACTCAACCGCCGGAACTTCCTGAAGACGAGCACGGCGGCAACGGGCGCCCTTGCTCTCGACCACCTGCCCGACGTCCGGGTTCTGGCCCAGACTCCTGCTCCCTTCTCGGCGTCTCCCGGCGAGCAGGTGCCACCTGCGGACCCGCGGTATCAGACCCTGATTCACGGATTCAACCTGCGTTGGGAGGGGCAGCCCGCCTATGTCGCGGTATGCGGGACCACCGATCAGATCGTTCAGGCGGTTCAGCAGGCCGTCGACGACCACCGGCGTGTCACCGTTCGCAGCGGCGGTCATTGCTACGAAGATTTCGTGAGCAACAACAACGGCGGTGTCATCATCGACGTGTCGCCCATGAGTCTGGTTTGGCGCGATGCTGCTACCGGATGGTTTGGCATCGAGGCCGGGGCGACCATCTGGGACGCGTACCGTCGGCTGTATACCGATCATGGGGTCACACTTCCGGCTGGCTCCTGCTATTCGGTTGGCATCGGGGGACACGTGACAGGCGGCGGGTATGGGTTGCTATCGCGGCTCCATGGCCTGACCGTGGATTTTCTGCATGCCGTCGAAGTGGTCCACGTCACGGCGGAGGGAAAGGCGGAGCTGATTACGGTGAGTCGCGATTCCACCGACCCGGCCGAACAGGATCTGTTGTGGGGACATCTTGGCGGCGGGGGCGGAAACTTCGGGATCGTCACCAAGTTCTACTTTCGAGATCTTCCCCTGGCCCCGGAAGAGGTTCAGCTGGTCACCCACGCCTGGGATTGGGCGACGCTCGACCGACCGGCGTTCGGCAGCCTGATCGCCAATTTCGGGCGGTTCCTGGAGGAGCATAGTGACGTCGACAGCCCTTACAAGGGTCTCTTCTCGCTCCTCCACCTCTCGCAGAAAGCCGCCGGCCAAGTCTCGCTCACCACGCAATACACCGGACCTGACACGTCATTGATCGTTGATTTTCTGCGATTTATGGGGAATGGACTGAGCCAGCCCGTGACGAAAAGCACGGGCAGTGGGCATCAGATCCCGGCGGTGAACACAACAGATATTCAGACGATGCCTTGGCTCTTTGCGACCCAGACCTTGAACGGATCCGGCCGGAACCAGCGCGGAAAGTACAAGTCCGCCTACATGTTGACCGCGTTCCCCGAAAACCAGATCGAGGCGATGTGGCAAAATCTGACCGCACCGGCGCATCCCAATCCTCATGCGCTGCTCCAGATCGACTCCTACGGCTGCCAGATAAATGCTGTCGATCCAGCGGCGACGGCGATCCCGCAGCGTTCCTCGATCATGAAGCTGCAATACCAGACATACTGGACCGATCCAGCCGACGATGAGGTCAATCTCGAATGGATCCGGGCGTTCTACCTGGCAATGTACGGCGAGCGCGGTCCGGTCCCGGACACCGTCGTCGACGGCTGCTACGTGAATTATCCCGATGTGGATCTGGACGACTGGCAGCATCTCTATTACAAGGAGAACTACGCGCGCCTACAGACGGTCAAGAGTCGTTGCGATCCGCTCGACATCTTCAACCATCGCCAGTCGATCGAGCCACGTGCGTAGGGGATCGAAGCACGTGTTCTTGTCTGTAGAGCTCGCAGAAGCAGTGTCCCGCTCAGATGCGGGCCGTGGCGGATGCTTATCCCGGAGCATGAGAGCGTAGACTGCGATGTGCGCGCCCCGGGCACGGCTATCGGCCTGGTGAACGATGGTTCGATGCCGCTGCTGAATCATGGCTGACCGCCATAGCGGGGCAACAGTTTCGACTTATGTTCCTTTAGTTTGGTCACCACGGAAAACGACGGCCCTCCCGAGGGCCGTCGTTTTCCGTGGTGTGTGTTGTGTGATAACCGTGGATGCAGGCTTACGCCTGGGCGACGCCTGCCAGGTCGAGCAGCTTCTGGGTCGCTTCGGCGGTGATCTTCGCGGCGGCCAGCGCATTATCGGCGGCGAGGTCATTGACCTCGATGCTGAACGGCTCGGCGGCGACCGGTCCCGTGTACCCGATCCTGGCGAGACGTCGCAGCATTTCCGGTGCGTCGATCACGCCGGTAGCCAGCGGCAATGCCCGGGTCAGGTCCTGCTGCTCGTCGATCTCGAGTCCCGTCGGCGCATCGTTGACGTGCACGTAGAGAACGTCGGAGGCGTTCAGGTTGTCCAGTTCGTCGATCGTCCCATGGGCGGTGTAATGGTGCCAGACATCGAAGAGGACGCCGACATTGCCCGTGCCGACATCCTGGGCGAAGGCGAGCATCTGCTGCATGGAGTAGATGAACTCGTACTGGAACTTGTCGCGTAGCGTCTTCGGCGAGATGAACTCGATACCGATATCGACGCCGCTTTCCTTGAGCACGCTGGCCATCGGCTTGAAGCGCTCCAGAACGTATGCGTATTGTTCATCGAACGGACGCTCGTTGTTGCCCGGCATGATGCCGCTCAAGCCATTCGTGGCACCGAGCGCCACCGCGACCGCTGCGAATGCGGGGAGTTCCGCAAGCTGGGCGTCGCGAACCGAATCGTCCTGCCAGTTGACGGGGATGCCCCATCCCGCCGCCTTCATGTTGGCGTCCGTGAACAGCGCCTTCACGTAGTCGATGCCATGCTCGTCGGCGAGTGCCTTGGCCTCACGGACATCGAAGTTCACGCCCTGAAAGCCTGCTTCAGCGGCAAGTGTGATCAGTTCGGGCAGCGTCTGGTTCTTGATGCCGATGGCACCGGGCAGCAAAGCGTTGTACATGAATGATGACCCCTTTGGTAGGGGCGGCGGTTTCACCGCCCCATGCGTGATGGCCGCTAGACCTGCAAGACCTAATGGATGATTTCGTCCGGCACGTCTGCCGAGAACGGTGTCTTCGCCTCGGTCGTGCGTACGACCGGAGCGCCGGTTGGATCCTCTGGCAATGTGACCCACTGCCCTTCCTTGGCGGAGAGATAGGCGCCCTTGATGACCTGCAGCGTTCGGATCGTGTCGTCGAGCGGAGCGGCATTCTTGGCGGTTCCCTTGACAACGTCGATGAAATGACCGATTTCGAGGGTGAAGGACTGGATGGGATCGAAGGTGCGGCGGGCACCTTCCGGCCATCGGTAGAGCTGATGGGCAAGGTAGTTTGGACCACCGGCCAGCGTGCCGAATTCTCCGCTGACTTCGAAGTGGCGATTGTCGAGCACATCGAATGCCCAACTTGTGATGATCTCGCCGATGGCGCCGGACTCGAAGCGGACCAGCACCTGACCCGTATCCTCAGTTGGGAGATTGTGGTGCAGGAATCGGCTCAGGACACCGAAAACCTCGATTGGCCGATCTCCCTGGGCGATCGAGAGCAGGCGATACGTGCTGTGATAGCCGGTGTCGAGCAACTCACCGCCACCTGCCTGGCGGATATCGGCGCGCCAACCCCTCTGGTCGCCAGCCTTTCCGGAACTGCCCACCGTCCACGGGTCAAAACTTCGGGACTGGAACGTCTCGATCGTGCGATAAAAATACGGGATTCCCAGGAAACCGCCATCGAGCAAGCGGCGAGCTTCGAGCAGGGACGGGTAGAAGAGGTTATTGTGCGCGCCCATGAAAATCACGCCGCTGGCATCGACCGCGGTTTTGATCTCCTTGGCGTCTGGCAGCGAGGTCGTCAACGGCTTCTCGCAAAGAATTGCCTTGCCCGCCTTCGCACCGGCGAGGACTGCTGGCTTGTGGAGGTGATGGGGAAGGCAGATATCGATGACATCGATGTCAGGATCGGCTACGAGCTCATCGATCGAGGCGTAGACCTTGGCCTTGCCGCCGGTGTACTTCTGGCTTTGGATGGTTGCCCGATCGGTGGCGACGTCGCAATATGCGGCGATCACTGCCGTCTCCGGAAAATTGTTCCATCCATTGGAATGGACATTGGAGATACCGCCCGCGCCGACGATCCCGACGCGAAGTTGCTTGGATGCAGTTGGAGTTTGTGTGCTCATGAAAGCCTCTCATCCTCGAGGAGCCTGGGTCTTTGTGATCCAAAAGACACCTCGCCGCTGGACGGTCGCACTGGTGCACCGTCACGTGCATACGTCGCACGCCTCGCGGCATTGTACCGATGTCCTGAGAGAGCACAAGAGGTTTGTCGATTTCGTCCAAACATTCGCTCCTTGTGATGATCTGCAAAGACGTTTGCAGTTCACATGTTGGGCGCGATGTTCGATCTGCTGAACGAATCGGTTCGAACGCTTCGAGACAACGTACCGCCCGGAAGTCTGGACGCAGGGCGTTTCGAGCGCTCGGATACATTGTCCAACCGGATGATGGGCGAATCATCTGCGGCTGACAACGTCGTACGATCAGGACATCAATGGGGTGTCGCGCTGATCGGTCCTGTTCGCGAGCCGGATGCTGAGTCGCTGGCCGATCGCCGTCATGAACCACGACGCACCCAGGAACCCGATCGCAATGACGACGCAGATGACTCCAACGCCTGGCCACCCGCCAGCTTTGTCGGGATCGAGAAACGGGTAGGGGTACCAGCCGATCGCGATACCCCGGATGATGGTGTAGACAAGCCACGCGATTGGAAAGATCGTCCAGACCAACGATTGCCGGAACGTGATCTTGTGGTAAAGCGGACGAATCAGGAAGTCGATGATCATCACGATCGGGACAATGCGATGGACGACATTGTTCACCCATGGCTCGGCGACCTGCAGATCTTCACCGGTCAGCAGGAGACCGTAGACGATGAAGGTCAGGGTCATGTAGATCGCCGCACCCCCACGCGCCAGATTCCAGGCGAAGGTGGGGCGGATGACGAACGATGCCCCAGACGCTCCAATCAGGAGGACGATGACGGCGATGATGTTCGACTGGATGGTGAAGAAGCTGAAGTAGTTGCCGATCGTGCCCTTGTCATCGCGATGGTTGACCCAGAGTTGCGTACCCATTGCGGCGATCGCCAGCAGGGCAGCCAGGAAACGGTACGCACGCACCCAGATGGGCACGTCGATCAACGGTATTCCGGTTGTCATCCGCGACAGACTCCTCGTTCGTTGCGCTTTTGCATATCGCTCGCTGGATCGTACCCGTTTTGGGCTCGATACGCGATGTTCGACCCTGGCTGCCAGGTATCCGAACGGTCCGAAGTCAGGAGTCAGCAGGGATCGGAGTAGGAGGAGATGACGGTAAAATCTTGTGACGACGCTTCGTTTGCCTGGAAGAGGTCTGAGTTCGGTACACCATCCCTATCCATTGCTCGAGCGACTGAGGTCATGACTGAGGGTATAAGGCACAGGGCCCCGCGCGGGAATCACCTGCGAGCATCGAACCGGGCACATCCCAGAGGATGCTTGTGCCGGGCAGGATCGGTTGCGGTGACGCGAACGAAACGTTGACAATGCTGGATCACGTGTGCGGCATGCTTGGAGGAGAATGGCAGGAGGCAAGCTCACCCCCCGGTGGCTGCATGGGCTACCTCGGCGGCATGGCGCCGTTCCTCGCGTTTTACGGGTACCATGCGATGATTCGAATGATCTGAACGACAACTGGAACGGGGAAGCGATGGCTGGTTCGAGATCCGATGAGCTCAAGACGAGACCGATTCGGGCGGATGTGATCCTGCACCGGCGCGCATTCCTTCGTCGTGCGACGGCGGCGGGGATCGGACTGACCACGGCAGGTGCGCTCGCGCCGGTGGTCGGCGCCGGGCAGACGACGATTCATGCAACTCCCGATGCGAGTCCGTCGGCCAGTCCCGCCGGAAGCGCTGCTTCTCCCGCTTCACGTGCGACTCCTGACGCACGTTCTTCCTATGACGGACCGGTTGGATCGCTCTCGGTCAGCCGTGCGGACTATCACGCGTCACTCGCCAAGGTGTTCGCGTTCGCGGCTCCGACAAGCACCGGAGGTCAGGTCGTCCATGTGATGACCTCGGACATCTCGACCGTGAACCCGATTCTCTCGGTGGATATCTATTCGAGCTGGATCGGCTCGCTCTGCAACGACAACCTCGTCAACATCAGTCCGATCGATGGCAGCTTCGTCCCTGGGACCGCAGACTCATGGGAGATTGCCGACGACGGTGTCACCTACACCTTCCATCTCAACCCGGGCGTGACGTGGAGCGACGGCAAGGCGTTCACCGCCGATGACGTGGTCTTCTCATTCGATGCGGTGATCGCGCCGGATAGCCCGATCGCCTATGGCGAGGACGTGCGGGCTGTCCTGAAGGAGCACCGGCGGGTCGACGACCATACGGTGCAGCTCGTCGCCGTGGCGCCGCTCGCGTCGTTCATCGCGCGGACGGTGGGCCAGATACCGATCGTGGCCAAGCATATCTGGGACGGCGTGCCGCTTGCCGGATGGGGATCCGATCCGGGATCGACCGGCAGTGATCCCCGGCGCGTGGTGGGAACGGGACCGTTTCGTTTCGTCGAGTGGGCGCAGGGTGACCACGTCACGCTGGAGCGAAACCCGGGGTATTTCGACGCGGGTTTCGTACCGGTCGCCATCGATCAGTACATCTACCGGGTCGTGGTCGATCCTGCCTCGGCGCTGCAAACGCTGAAGGTCGGTGAATCCGACATCGCGGTGGTGGAGATCAGTCAGGCCGAGAGCCTCGCCACGAGCAACCCGGATATTCTGCTGACCCCTTACGACACCTACGGATTTACGTTCTTTGCGACAAACCAGGAGGCGACGAAGGAGACGTTGTTCACCGACGTGAAGGTCCGGCAGGCACTGATGTACGGGCTCGACCGCGACCTGATCGCGGAGACGATCTACAATGGGTACGCCGTGCGGGCCGACGGGACGCAACCGGTCCTCTCGATTGCGTATCGACCGGAGGACGTCACCACGATCTACACCTATCAGCCCGCCAAGGCGAAGCAGTTGCTGGCCGACGCCGGGTGGGCGGATTCCGATGGTGATGGAATCGTTGAGCGCGAAGGCGTCAAGTTCAGCTTCTCCTGCGACTACCACGAGGGAATCGCGGCGTACGAGCAACTGATCGCGTACATGCAGCAGGCGTGGAAGGAGATCGGCATCGAGATGATTCCGAGCTCGTACCCGACCTCCACTGCCTTCGAGAACATCATGACCGGAAATTACCAGATGTCGTTGCTGGCACTCACGTGGAGCGTCGATCCTGACCAGGGGATGCTTTTTCTCACCGGTTCACCGCTCAATGTGATGCACTACAGCAACGCGCGATTCGACGAACTCGACAAGATGCAGAACGCGGAACTCGATACCGAGAAGCGGATCAGGTTGCTTGTCGAGCAGTCGAACATCGTCAATGACGAGGTGGCGGTGGGTATTCTCGTCTTCGGCAAATCGATCGCGGGCTCGAGTCCCCGCCTGCACAATTACGTCGCCAACGGATTCGGTGGCCAAGTGTGGTCGGTTCCCTACGTCTGGGTGGAGGGGTAATTGGGTTGCGCCGCCCGACGCGCTGCCCGGCGCGCTGCTGTAATGACGGAAGAGGGAACGTGCCCTCCGATTGCGTGGCAGCAGCACATGATATGGACGATGCACGATGGTGCTTCTCCTAGATCATCTATATATCTATTTATTTAATTCATGCGATGCGTAGGGCAACATCGGGTCGCGGTCGGGGTTTCAGGCAGCTGGCAGCTTGTGCTTCCATTTCATGCTGCTCGAGGACGCGTATGTCTCGTGGTGACGTAACCTTCTCCATCGCGCAGTGGGTGCCGGGGTTTGTCACGTCCGGGATCGACTCGCAATGCGGGGCGGCATTGGCGGGCGAGAGGCAAGACCTGTACGATGATAGCTGTCTGCATACTGGGTTCGTACTGGAGTAAGTTCATGGGTGTCGATCATCGACCGATCGGCTATTGGGTGAAGCGTCTCGATCGTGCAATTGAGGACTGTTTCGAGCGAGACCTGATCGAGTTCGGCATGGGGCGCCGGCATTGGCAGGTGCTGGACGCCTTGCGTGAGGATGTGCGGACCGAAGGCGAGGTCGAGCGGATGCTGGCGCCGTTCTGGACCGAGCACGCGATTACGTGGTCCGAATTGCTTGCCGACCTGACGGAACGCGATCTAATCACCAACGAGAGCGGTGTGATCGAACTCACTCCGGCTGGCCTCGCGCTGCATCAGCAGCTATGCAGGCAGGTCGCCGCATCCCGGCAACGTTTGAGTGAGGGCATCTCGGGTGACGACTACGAGACCGCCATTCACGTACTGGAACGGATGACCTCCAACGCGGAGCCCGCATAGGACGACCTGGAGCATGGGGTAGAGAAAGGCGAGCGGAATAGATCCGATCGCCCTTCGTCTTTTTCGCGTCCTGCTCATCGAACCGGTCGCTGATGCGTGTGATCGACAGGCGACTGCATGAATCACGGCAACTCCCGGCAACTACCGGCAATACGGAATCCGGTTGAACGGTCTGGAAACCGGCGCTGCAGGTGTCGATCACACAGATTCGCGCAGGGGATCGACCCATTCGGATTGGCTTCGTCGCACGGCGAGGGCAGGCTCTCCGGTCGAGCGGGCGGACAGTCCTGCGGCACGTCAGCACCTACAGCCTATTGCCGAATACTCAGCGCTCAAACAGACTTCCAGACTTCCTATCAGGACGCGGGATGACGGGGAGTGTGGCGAAGGATGAGCGGGAGCTTGATGACTCCCGCTCTGCATGATTGTTGGTTGTGGTGGCCTGGATCGAGGAAGCTTGCTCCGCTACTTGCCCAGGTGCTTCATGAGCATGGGTTTTATGCGTTGCACGTCTTCGGCATTACGCTTTTGCATCTCCTCGAACAACGACGATGCTTCCTGATCGCCCTGGCAGTCGGCCTTGTACCCTTCGAGCGCCGCGATGCCTTCAAGCTTGTTGTGAAGCAATGCGTTCAGATCGTAGGTAAGATTCGGGATTCCACTGATCTGCGCCGCATCCGTGTTCGCTTTGTCGGTTGGCATGGATCGCTCCTTATTCTGCGTATCGGGTAGCGTCGAAGGAGATATCTCTCCTGTCCAAGGCTGTCGCACGTCGTGTGCCAGTCGCGGCCGGCATCGACATGCAGCTGTTGGGTGGAACGAGGGAGGGGATGCCACTGGGCGAGATCCCTTGGGGCTCGGGGGCGCGGAATACGAGGCGGCGGTCCGGGTGCTCGAGCGGATGACGGCGAACGTTTCGTAGGGGACGACATTGGATGCGCGAAAATGCCATTTATGCACATCAATCCGCATCCAATGTCGTCCCTTTCGGGCAGCGTTCGGCACGGCGCCAGGAGGACAGTGCGGCGAATCCGTGCGGGCCAAGGGGTTACTCACGCCAGCAAGTCCTCCCCTACAGACCGTGTCGATCCCACCACCTGTCCGGATTGGCGAGGATATACTCGCGAGTCGCCGCCAGATGTACGTCATGACGGATCAGCGTGTCGTAATACGATCGCTGCCACAGGTGCTCGTCATAGGGTTCCCATCCTCGAGTGCGAACCTCTGCCGGCCACGATTTCATGACCCGCATCTTGAAACTGCGCACGTGCTCCGGAATCGATGCCGTCGACTCCCTGTGGGGATTGGTGCCGAGCACGACAATCGCGTGCACGTGATCGGGCATGACGACTTGCGTATCGATGGTGATACCGTCGGCGTCCGAATGGAGCACACGAAGCGAGGTCGCGACGAAGCGTCCGGCGTCGTTCAGGTGCATGGTTGCGGCAGAGACCGTGCCGAACAGCGCCTGGCGATGGTGCGTACAGATGGTGATATGCACGCAGCATGGCGCGCGATAGTCATGTCCGCGGTATCGTAGCGGTTTCCTGGACGGATGCTCATGCACGGCAAAGCTCTCAACGAAACGATAACGGGATTTCTCGCCCTATTGTGTGGGAAATGCACCCCTCACGGGAGGACATTGCGGCGGCCCATTTCAGATATATGGTTTTTTGTGGCCGCAAGTCCTCCCCTACAGTATATCTGTGAGTGTGGCATTCTCACGAACTCCCGTCCGGACATGCCGGCGCGGCCACGGTTCGTCGTGGGACGCAGCGTCTATGCACCTCCGCCGTAGGGGACGTACTTGGTTGTGCAATGAGCGGGGGTCTCGGCCCATCGCGTCACGCACAATCAATGTCGTCCCGACCATGCGGCGTTCATCCGAAGCGGTCTCGACTCACTCCCGTAGGGGACGTACTTGGATGCGCCGACAAGAAGGTTATGAGGCATCGATGCGCATCCAATGTCGTCCCGCGAGGAGCCGCACATGAAGGCTGCCAGACATCATCCCTCGCGAGAGACAATCTGGCAGCCAGGAAACGCTAGTGAATGTCCGTCTCGCACTCAGTCGGCTCAGTCGGCGACGATCGCGAGATCGACGCTCTCGCGGGTTTCAGCTGGCGTCAGCCGGAAGTGATCCATCGTCAGGCACTCGGTCGGGCACCAGTCGACGCATAGTCCGCACCGGATGCAGCTTCGTTCGTCGATCACCATCGCGGCGGCGAAGGGACCGAGTTCACCGCGTGCCATCTCGGCGAGCGAGACGTCGTTGTCGATGCTGTAGATGCGCTCCGGGGAGATCATCTCGATGCACTGATGCGGGCAGACATCGCCGCAGCTGTTGCAGAGAATGCAGCGATTGCCATCGATGAAGATGTTGAGCTGGCACTGGAGGCAGCGCTTCGCCTCCTCGAAACCGATCGGCTTGGTGTACCCCAGCTCGCTTTCCAACGTGTTGTCGAACGAACCGATCCCGCGCTCGGCGGCCGGTAGCACCGGCATCACCTGGCGCCCGACACCGGTGTAGTCGTCTCCCCAGACGAGGCGACGGCTCATGGCGGTCATCGTCCACTCTGCGACGCCTTCGGAGAGGAGCGAGTTCGGGGTGGAGACGTACTCGGTCGGGATGCGGGTGATCTCGAGTTCCTTCTGCTTCGGCAACGCGCCGCGCAATTCCTGATCGATCAGGTCACCAACGCGTTTTCCTTCACCGATCGAAGAGATGAAGTTGGTCGGGTTGATGACATAATCACCGGCCGCCCAGATGTTCATGATCTCGCTGCGGAGATTCTGGTTGAGGGCCGGAACGCCACGACGATCGACTTCCTTGAACATCTCGCCGAGGAAGCGATTGTCCTGTTTCTGGCCGATGGCGACGATCACCATGTCGCAGGGAAGGATGAACTCCGAGCCCTTGACCGGATTTGGACGGCGACGGCCTGAGGCATCCGCCTCACCGAGTTCGTTGCGGACGAGTTCGAGACCGACCACGTTGCCGTTGGAGTCACCGATGACCTGCGTTGGCGTGACCATGTACTGGATGTCGACGCCTTCGACCTCGGCTTCCTCGAGTTCGATCTCGTCGACCGGGATCTCGTGCATCGTGCGCCGGTACGTCATGATCGAGGATTCGGAACCCAGCCGGAGGACGGTTCGAACGCAGTCCATCGAGGTGAAACCACCGCCGACGGTGACGACGTTCTTGCCGACCCAGACGTCTTTCTGGCCGAGCGCGACATCTTCGAGGAACTGAAGACCGGAAACCACACCCTTCAGATGCTCGCCGGGAACTCCGAGAGGAGAGGCGGTCTGGCAGCCGGCGGCGAGAACGACCGCGTCGTTGTCGGCACTCAGCGCGCTGAGCTGGATGTCCTTGCCGACTTCCATGTTGTAGTGGATGCGGACGCCGAGGTCGGTGATCTGGGCGACTTCCTCGGCGATCACATCACGGGGCAGGCGCCACTCGGGCACGCCCGTCCACATCACGCCGCCGGGAACGGGGAAGCGCTCGTAGATATCGATCGAGTATCCCTTGCGGGCGAGCTGACGGCCGGCGGTCAGGCCGCACACACCAGCGCCGACGATCGCGACCGATTTGCCATTCGGTTCCGGGGCGAACTCGCGGCGCGTCTCGCCACGATAGTCGGAGGCCACGCGCTTCAGGTAGCAGATGCCGATCGGGGCATCGACTTCCTTGCGGCGGCAGGCCTCCTCGCATGGGCGGGCGCACATGCGACCGAGACACCCAGGGAACACGTTGTGCTCCCTGTTCAGCTCGTAGCTGTCCGCATAGCGACCGTCCGCGATAAGGGCAATGTAGCGGGAGATATCCGTGTGGGACGGGCAGGCCGTCATGCATGGGATGTTGTCGGAAAACCACTGCGGATCGCCCGTATAGATCGGATAGCGCTTTCCGGAGCGAATCGTGAACGGTGAGAAGAACGAGGCGTCGACGAACGCGAGCAATCGGATACGCCGGCTGTCCTCGATGTCGATGCGATCGAATCCCTGACCGACGATGCCGAGGGAAGCCAACTCGCGGGTAGTGAGTCCGACCTCGGCAGAATCCATCGCGCGGAACCGGTCGGCCGGTGCGCCACAGGATGGACACTCTTCGGGTGGCGCTGCCCCTTCGTGGATCCAGCCGCAGACTTTACATCGGAACATTCGTTGTTCTCCGGTAACGTCGTTTTACGAGGTGTCCTGCCGGTCCGACGCCTCTTCGAGAGGTCAGCAGTAAGCAAGCGAACATCCCTCACCAAAGGATAGATAGATGAAGTATACCTGTTTGTCGACCGGATTCGACTCGCGGATGAGAATGAATACCGCATGATCGCGTCGCGTGGTTGGCCCATGCGTTCGACCGCACCCTGAACCGGTGCGCCGTGCCGGTTCCTCCTTCTGCGCGACATCGGAAAGACCAGTCTGTCATGGATACGTTTGGCCCCATCACGACGCTGATGGTTGCGGTGATCGTGCTCGTGTGGTTGGCCGAACGGCTGAATGTCCCGTATCCGATGTCGATGGTGGCCAGTGGCTAGTGGCCTGGGTCTGGCGCTTGTCCCGTTCGTAACCGGTCTGCGTGCGGGTGACCCCGGTCCACCATGGACGGCCGTCTTCGTCCTCGCGTGGTCGGGGCTGAGGGGAGTCGTGTCGCTGGCATCGGCCGCTTGCGCTGCCGCTGGTGATCGATGATGGGGCGGCGTCTCCCTTTCGAGACGACTTCGAGACGACATCGTCTTCATCATGTTCGGGGTGATTGTCGTGACCCTGCTGGGATACGGACTGCTGATTCCGTGGATGATGCGGATCCTCGGCGTGAGCGACGATGGAAGTGTGGAGCGAGAGATCCGGCGGGGACGACTCGTTGCTGCGGAGGCAGCCATGGCATACATGGATCGAATCGAGGGCGAAGACTGGGTGCCTGCCGATCACCTTGCCGTGCTGCGATATCGATACATGCATGAGGTGGCGCATCTCGACGACGAAGACGACGACCTCGATGCCGCTCGCAGGGCGCTGAAGGAGGCGCGCGACTTCGGGATCATCGGTGATGAGGAGCGGATTCGGGTCGAGACGCAACTGGATCTCGAGCGCCAGATCGAACAGGTATAGGTGGGCAATGTGGTAACTTACGAAAGGTAACATCGCGTTTCGTCGCGAGTCGGCCTCGCGCCACGCCGTGAACGGAGCTGAAGACCATGCGCATCCAGATCGTCGAGGACACCGTTTGCCCCTGGTGTCGAATAGGAAAGCACAACCTGCACGAGGCGCTCGAGCGGTGGGCGCTCTCGCATCCGGAAGAATCCGTCGAGCTCGAGTACCTGCCTTACCTGCTCGATCCGGTCGAGCAGGGGTCGAAGGAGAGTTTCCGCGAGCGATTCATCAAGCGGAAGGGGATGAACCCGGACGCGATCGCGACGATGTTCGAGCGAGTCACCGAGGCCGGCAGGCAGGCCGGCATCACGTTCAATTTCGACAAGGTCGAGATCGCGGTCGATACCGTGCCGGGTCACGAGTTGGTCGCGCTGACGCCGCAGTCGGAGAAGGCGGACGTGATCGAGGCGATCATGAAAGCCTATTTCGAGGATGGCAAGGATATCGGCGATGACGCTGTCCTGATTCAGGCGGCGCGCGATGCAGGTCTGACCGAGGATGAACTGGCCGAAATTGGACCGATCCTCGTGTCCCATGTGACTCGCGAATCGATCCTCGGGGTGATCGCATCCGTCCAGCAGGCGGGGATCACGGGCGTGCCGTTCTTCATCATCGATGGCAAGCTTGGGGTTTCGGGAGCACAGCCACCGGCGAATTTCCTGCAGGCATTCGAGCAGGCGCATTCGATGGAGCCGGCCACGCTGTAGCGGGGCAGGTCACCTGCTCGCGCGTTCAATGACGAGACCCGGGCTGCCTGCAGGCGGCCCGGGTCTCGTCGTTTCCGCAATCGTGATGTTCGCGAGGCGATATAACGAGATGTGGGTTCCGAGGCTAGTGGTCTGTCACGCGGGTTTCGCTCGTCCGCTGTGCAGCCCTGCACCCCTTCGTCATGTCAGCAGCGCACCGGAGCGAAGTCGAGACATCTCTCCGGCGTTAGCTGGGAATCGTCCTGCCCTGGGAGCTACATCGCGCAGCGCGGCCGAGACCATTCAACCCGTCGCCGCCTCCCACATCGCGATTCAGGCGGGGTCGCCCAGATACGTTTTGAACCAGCCCAGGCTCCGGGCAAGGTAATCGATCCTGTGCGCCGGCTCGCCGGTCCACGGGAAGCCGTGGAAGCCGGCTGGATAGCGAGCAAACTCGACATCCACGCCAAGCTTCTGCAGCGAGATGAACATCTGCTCTCCTTGCCCGATCGGACAGCGCTCGTCGGCCTCGCCCTGCACGATCAAGGTCGGTGTCGTCGCATTGTGGATGTGGGTCGCAGGGGAATGATCGCGATACCAGTCGCGGTTGTCCCATGGTGCGCCACCCCATTGCATGGCTCCGAGCATGTAGGAGATGTCGCCGGTGCCATACATCGATTCGAGGTCGAAGCAGGGAGCGCCGCAGACTGCCGCCTTGAAGCGGGTGGTCTGGCCGATTGCCCATGAGGTCATGTATCCGCCGTACGAATAGCCATGGATGCCGGTCCGGTCGCGGTCGGCATATGGGCGCTCGAGGACAAGGTCGAGCAGTCCCTTGATGTCCTCCCAGTCCTCATGGCCCCAATCGTTGTAGACGGCTTCCGAGAACGCGCGACCATAAGACGTCGAACCGCGCGGATCGGGTTGCAGGACGAGGAAGCCATTGGTGGCGAGGACCTGCGGGATACCGCCCAGGTTGTAGGTCTGCATGCCCTGTGGGCCGCCATGGACATCGACGACGACCGGGTATTTCTTGCGCTCGTCGAAGTCCGCCGGCTTGAAGAGGAAACCTTCGATCACATATCCCGCGCGCTCGATGGAAACCCGCTCCCATTGGGCCGTGGGCGTCTCGCCGAAGACTCCTTCCGCCTCGTCGAAGAGCAGCGTGCGCTCACCGGACAACGGGTCGATGGAGCTCAGGCCGATGAAGCCGGCCAGATCGCTCACCGTCTGCACGATCCGCGATCCGTCGGATGTTGCGTGGAGGCCGCCGTGCATCGCATCCCAGCGGGCCTTGTTCGTCGACGTTCCGCGCGCGGCATCGATCTCCCAAAGGCCACTGGCGCCAGCGGCGAATCCATGGACGAGGAGCTTGTCCTCGTCGAACCAGATCACCGTCCCGGAAGGATCCATCGCCCCGGCGGGCATGAAGCGGTCGTTCTCCAGCAGTGGGCTGATCGTTCCGGAGGCAACGTCGATCGATCCGTAATCGGCGAGCCCTGTCTCGAAGACGATTCTGGTGCCATCGGGCGACCAGTTGAAATCACCGAGGAAGACAGTGGGCTCGCCCATTCGCCTCGTCTCACCGGTGGCGGCGTCGACAAGGCCAATCTGGGCGCGGATCGGGCCATCGATCCACAGGCTGACGGCGAGCGTCTCGCCATCTGGTGCCCAGGCCGGATTGGTGTGGTCGAGCGACTCCGAGGTGAGCTGACGGCGTTCGCGGGATGCCACGTCGAGCAGGAAGAGCTGGATGCGCACGTCGCCGCGGTAGCCGAGGCCATCGAGTTTGTACTGCGGTTCGCGGACGACGCGGACCTTGGCAGGCGCCTTTGGATCGCGCGGTGTCTCTTTCGGATTCTCCGGATCGACATTCAGCGGATACGCGATCGACGTGCCGTCGGGCGACCACGCCAGAGACATCGGCGCTGCGGCATGAGATGTCAGGATCTCGGCCTCGCCGCCCTTGAGCGACAGAAGGCAGATGGCATTCGGCGTATCGCCTTCCCGCTGGCTCGTGAAGGCGATCGTCTCGCCATCCGGAGACCACGCCGCATTGCCGTTGCTGGTGCCAACCTGCGTGAGTTGTCGCCGGTTCTGGCCATCGATGTCGCAGAGCCAAAGCTGGCTCTCGGCCTTGGCGGTCTCCACGTTGATCGACCCGCGTGCATAGACAATCGATTTACCGTCGGGGGAAATGGCGACTCCGCTGATGGCTGGAACGTCGTTGATGAAATGCTCGGGCGAAATGGGGCGCGTCATGTGGGTGTTCCTTCATGGTTGGCAGTGGCAGGGCGGATTTCGCGGCCAGTGTCGGGAATGATGGTCGAGAACTTCGGACGCACCGATCAGACGGGTTCGCCGAGATGCTGCTTGAACCAGGCAAGCGTGCGGGTGAAGTAATCCAGACGATGGGCTGGTTCGCCACTGGTGATGAAAAGATGCGATTCTCCTGGATAGCGAACGAATTCGACCTCGCACCCGATGTTCTGCAGCGACATGAACATCTGCTCGGATTGTCCGACCGGACAGCGTTCATCCGCTTCTCCCTGGACGATCAGGGTCGGAGTCGTTGCGTTCTGGATGAACGTCGACGGAGACGATGCCAGCAGGTGTCGGCGACCTTCACCCCAGGGCAACCCACCCATTTCGACATTGAAGCGGTGGCCGATGTCGCTGGTCCCGAACATCGATTCACTGTCGAACACGGGCGCACCGCAGATCGCTGCCTTGAAGCGGTCCGTATGACCGATCGCCCATGCGGCCATGTACCCACCATACGAATATCCGTAGATTCCGGTGCGCTCGCGATCGGCATAGGGGCGTTCGAGGACAAGGTCGAGAATTGCCTGGAGATCCTTCCAGTCCTCGTTGCCCCAGTCTCCGGTGACGGAATCGGCGAACGCGCGGCCATAGGTGCCGGAACCGCGGGGGTTCGGCAGGAGAACCAGGAAGCCATTGGTGGCGAACACCTCGGCCAGTATGTTGATCCCGTAGCCGTAGACATTGTGCGGACCACCGTGGACATCCAGGATGACCGGATAGCTTTTGCGTTCGTCGAAATTGGCGGGTTTCAGCAGCCAGCCTTCGATCGTGAAGCCGACCCGTTCGAGCGAGACCTTTTTCCAGCCGGCGATCTCCGATCCGGCGAAGAAGGTTTCTGCCTCATTGAAGAGAACGGTCGTCGCCCCCGATTTCGAATCGACGATCGCGAGTCCCACAGTACCATCGAGATCGGACGTGGTCTGGACGATGATCCTGCCATCGGCGGAGACGCTGAAGCCCGAGTGCATCGCCTCCCAGCGAACGATCTCGGTCGTTTGTCCACTCGCCACATCGAGGGTCCAGATGCCGCTCGCTCCATTCAGCAAGCCGTGGACGATGGCAGTGCCGTCATCGAGCCAGACCGGGACACTGGGCGCGCCGCCGGATTGGTAGCCGACATCCGGCATGAACGCGACATCGTCGGTGACCTGTCGAATCTCGCCGGATGCCACGGTCGCGACATAATAATCGTGGTGGGAACTCTCCGCCTGGTCGCCGTCGAAGAGGATCTGCCGGCCGTCGGGCGACCAGGCAAACAGACCGACGCTGCCGCGTTCGGGACCTAGCCGGACGAGCGATCTCGTCCCGATATCGATCACGCCGATCTGCGAGAACATGCCGTTCAGGTGAGGAAGGGAGACGGCGATCCGGGTGCCATCGGGTGACCAGGCAGGGTGCGTGTGATCGCACAGCTCACTCGTTATTTGCCGACGCTTCCCAGCACTGACATCGAGGAGGAAAAGCTGCGCCCGCACATCATTGAGATAGCCGTGCCCGTCCTGTTTGTAGTCGATCCGGCGGACCACGCGCACGGGGGCCGGCGCGGTTGGATCACGCGGAGTTTCATTCGGGTTCCGAGGATCGATCGCCACACTGTAGGCGATCGTCCTGCCGTCAGGTGACCATGCGAGACCGACCGGGGGAGCGGCATGAGTAGTCAGGATCTGCGCCTCACCGCCGGTAAAACCGAGCAGGCAGATTGCGTTCGGATGATCCGGGTGGCCGGTTTCTCTCGCACTGACGAAGGCGATTCGAGCGCCGTCCGGAGACCAGACGGGGCTGCCGTTCTTCGTTCCCGTCCAGGTCAGCTGGCGTTTCCGCTCGCCGTCGATGTCGCATATCCAGATGTTGCTCTCCGCCTTGCCGATCGCCTTGTTGACGTGCGCACGAACATAGACGATGTGCTTGCCGTCCGGAGAGACGCGGGGAGATCCGAGCGTGGGGAATTCGTAGATCGCGCGTTCTGGAGTTATAGGGGTGGTCACAGGCTTCCTTTCCCTGGGCGCAGAGAGTCGAGATCGGTTCGATTGCTCATGAAGGTTCTCCGAGATGCTTCTTGAACCACGCGAGCGAGCGAGCGATGAAATCGATGCGATGAGCGGGTGGCCCGATAAGCGGGAAGCCGTGTGATCCGCCGGGATATCGGGCAAATTCGGTCTCGACGCCCAGCATCTTGAGGGAGATGAACAGGTGTTCGCCCTGCCCGACCGGGCACCGATCGTCGGCCTCGCCGTGGATCACGAGCGTGGGGGTTGTCGCGTTCTGGATGTACTGCGAGGGGGATCGCGCAAGGGTGGCATCGCGATTTTCCCAGGGACCCTGCATGTATCCCTGCGAGCCGAAGATATGACCGACGTCGCTCGTACCGAAGAATGACTCGAGATCGAAGACCGGCGCACCGATAATCGCCGCCTTGAATCGGGTCGTCTGGCCGATCGCCCATGAGGACATGTACCCACCATAGGAATACCCGTAGATGCCGGTGCGCTCGGCATCGACATACGGCCGCGCGATCACGAGATCGAGGATCGCCTGCAGATCGAGCCAGTCCTCTCCACCCCAGTCACCGATGACGGCTTTTGCGAAATCAGGACCGTAGGCTCCGGACCCGCGCGGGTTCGACTTGAGGACAAGCAGGCCGTTGGTCGCGAGTACTTCGCCAAAGGAGTCACGAGTGTATCCATAAAATCCGTGCGGTCCGCCGTGGACATCGAGGACGAGTGGATACCGCTTGCCGGGGTCGAAGTCGGCGGGTTTGAAGAGCCAGCCATCGATGGTGTAGCCATTTCGTTCGATCGAGATCGCCTCCCAATCCGGGACGGGCATCTCCGCGTTGAATTCGGTGGCTTCATCGAACAGAAGCGTTTCCTCACCGTTCGCAAGGTCGATGCGAACGAGCCCAACCACGCCTTCGAGCGAGGTCATGGCAAGAAGGGCAGCTTTCTCCCCGCCGTCGATGTCGCTTTCCCAGCCGATCCAGAGGGGATGCGCAAGCTGAACCAGCGCTCCCGAGTCGATATCGAGCGACCAGAGACCGGTACGTCCATGGAGGAATCCGTGGACGACGGCTTGTTTGGAGTCAAGCCAACCCGTGCCTGAAATATCTCCGTAGGCCATGAATTCGACATCCTCGGTCAGCCGGCGGGAGGTGCCGGTTGCGAGGTCGTAGAGATGCCAGGACTCAGCCGGTTCGATGTTCGAAGACTGGCTATAAAGAAGACCCGTCTCGTCCGGCGTCCAGCGGATATTCGCGACCCCGATATTCTCGGCGCCAACCTCCACGAGGTCGCCGGAGACAACGTCGAGGATTCCCAGACGGGACAATAGCCCGTTGTGATGCGGGAGCTGAATTGCGAGGCGTGTTCCGTCGGAAGACCAGGTAGGCGAGAGATGGTCGGCTGTCTCCCGGGTGAGCTGGCGACGGTCGCCCGCATCGACATCGACGACGAATATCTGCGTGCGGACATCGTTGAGATAACCGTACCCATCCTGCTTGTAGTCGATGCGGCTCACAACGCGGACGGCGGCGGCCGCCTTGGGATCGCGCGGCGTTTCGTTCGGGTTGTCCGGGTCGACCGGCGCCGCATAGGCAATCGTCGATCCGTCTGGCGACCACGAGATCCCGACAATTGAGACAGCATGCTGCGTGACGATCCTGGCCTCGGCTCCGTCTCGCACATTGAGAACGGCGAGAGCGGTCTTGTCTTCGCGGGACGTCACGAAGGCGAGCGAATTGCCATCAGGGGACCAGGCAGGGGAGCTGTTGGTCGGACTCGCCCACGTGACTCGGCGCCGATTGGTGCCATCACCATCGGCGAACCAGATCGCGCTCTCGACCAAACCGGTGTCGACGTTCACCAGACCACGAACATAGGCGATGGTTTTGCCATCCGGGGAGATCCGGGGGCTGGAGAGTGACGGCAGGTCATTGACGACGCGTTGGGGTGAGATCGGTGTTGTCAAGATAGAGCCTCCATTGGGTGATTCACGTCATGGACGAAGGCAATTGGAATCTATTCCGTCGGTGCTTCCGCTTCACCACACCAATCGAGCACGGTGAGGGCAATCGTCTCGATCGCGCCGAGGACTTCGTCCAGGCTGATCCATTCGTCCGGACCATGCGCTCGTCCCTCCGAAACACTGCCCGCCCCGTACGTCACGGTTGGCATATGCCCGATCTCCGTGAAAAGTCGCATGTCGAGACCCGCCGAGATCGCCGTCATCGCGACCGGTTTGCCGGTCGCACGTTCATGCGCTCTGGCAACTGCCTGGGCAATCGGCTCGGTCGCCGACACCTCGGTCGAGGCGAACTGGCCGCCGAACCACTCGAGAACTGGTGGATGCTCCCGAAGCCATGCTTCCTGCTGCGCGACAAGGTCGACTCGGCTGGCGGCCTCGGCCATCATGCCCTCCAGGGTCTCTCCCGGCAAGAACCCGAGGCGACCTTCGGCGACCAGAATTTCCGGAACCGTCGAGGCCCATGTTCCTGTTCGAAGCTTGCCGACACTGATTGGAAACTTGTCCTCCAGGTGATCGAACAGCGGGTGGCGCAGAGTCGCAGTGCGCTCGGCCTCCCATGCGAGCAGGTCCTGGAAGATGGGAATGAATTTCTCGAGTGCGGAAACACCCTGATGACGCGTCGCGCCGTGCGCCGAGCGACCGGTGACGGTAAGACGGAAGACGAGCGAGCCGCCGTGTGCGAGCACGAGCTGGCGACTCGTGGGTTCGGTGATGACCGCGGCGTCTGCCCTGTAACCGCGCAGGATTGTCGACAGCGCACCGAGTCCGCCGTCCTCCTCACCGACGCTGGCCGCGATCGAGACGTCGCCGAGGAGCTGGACGCCAATATCGTCGAGGACCTGGATCGCGAAGAGATTCGTGACGACACCGGATTTCATGTCGAGTGCGCCTCGGCCGTAGATGCGGTCCTCGACGGCCACGTATTCGCCGGCCGGATTCCTCGACCAGAGCGATGGATCACCGGCATCGACCGTATCGACGTGACCCTGCAGCATGATCGAGCGCCCGGAATTCGGTTCGGAACCTGGTCGCACGCCGACCAGGTTGGGCCGATCTTCGTACACCTTCTGTTTTCCAACATGCAGGGTATGGTTGGCGATCTCGCTTTCGGTTGCCACCCACCGATCGACCGTCAGATTGCGTCGTCGCATTTCCTGCTCGAAGCGGTTCTGAACAGCGGCTTCATCGTTGGTGACGGAGGGAATATGCACGACGTCGAGGATGAGTTGAAGAATCTCTTCGCGACGGTTGGCGATGGCCTGTCTGAGCTGGTGCTGACGATTGTCGGTCATGAATATTCCTTCCTGGGCCACCCCTTGGGGAAATCTGGACAACCCGAATGGGTTGTTGGCGACGATCGCTACCGACCTTCGGGCAGAACGGTGGGATTGACGATACTCTCCGGAGGCTCGCCTTCGAGGACCGCGATCAGATTACGAGCGGCAAGAATCGCCATGTTGTTCCGGGTCTCGACGGTGGCCGAGGCGATGTGGGGGGCGATCACGCAGTTGGACATTTTGACCAGGGGATGATCTGCCGGAAGCGGTTCGGGGTCGGATACATCGAGGCCGGCTGCCTGGATGGTGCCATCCCGGAGCGCGGTGACAAGGGCGTCGGTATCGACGACACGTCCGCGCGCGGCGTTGATCAGGATGCCGGTCGGTTTCATCAGTGCCAGTTCGCGCGCGCCTATCAGGTGCAGGGTCTCGTCGTTCAGCGCGACGTGGAGGGAGACGAAATCGGATTCCGCCAGCAATTCATCGAGCGGGACGAACCTGACGTTGAATTCGCTCTCGGCGGCTGGATCGACGGTGCGGGCAGTGGCGAGGATGCGCATGTCGAAACCTGCGACCATGCGCGCGAGTTCCTTGCCGATACGGCCAAACCCGACGATTCCCAGTGTCGAGCCGACAACGTTCTGACCGAGCAGGACGCGCGGCCCCCAGGTGTGCCACTGGCCGTTCCGGATGTACGAGTCGGCCTCGACGATTCGTCGTGCGGTGGACATCAGCAAGGCCAGCGCAAACTCCGCTGTCGCGCCGTTGAGGACATCGGGCGTGTTGCACACCGCCACACCATGCGCTGTCGCCGCGTCGATATCGATGTTGTCATAACCTACCGCATAGTTGCTGACAACCCTGATCTCGGGATGTCGGGTCAGCACGTCTGCCGTGATCCGGTCGTCGAGCAACGTCAGCACTCCGGTGACGTCGGCGAGAAGCTGGTCCAGTTGGTCGGGAGTAGGAGGCATCTCTTCTTGCCAGAGACGGACTTTGCAATGCTCGCGAAGAATGTCGAGCCCGGCGTCAGGGATATCCCGGGTCACGGCCACCAGTGGTTTGGCGGTCATTGACAGACTGCTCCTTCATGAAATTGCGCACATCAGGTCACGATGCAGAACGCGCGTGGCGCGTGCTTCCTTGTAGCCGGAGTTGAAGGTTTCGGCAATGGTCCGGTTCTTGTTGCCGATGACAGAACAGGCTCCCGTTCATCATTGGAAGAAGCGTTCGACGGAAAGTTGCTTGGCAGCGGGCCAACGCGGTGCCCCATCGCGCTCCCATCGTTCCAGCAGCAGCGCGGGCAGCAGCACCGGGCAGCAGCACCGGGCAGGCAACAGCACCGGGCAGCAGCGCTGGGCCACTGCCCGGCACGCAATGATGGTCCCTTCGTCATGTCGAGCGAAAGCCTGCCCTCGCAGCGCGGCCGAGCGAAGTCGAACGGGTCGAGACATCTCTCCCATGGCTGGTTTTCCAACGCGAGATTTCTCGAAAAGTGGTTTCTCGACAGGCTTCTTCGTGGCTGTCCGCACGCTGCTCGCAGTCTGCATGCACGCTGTCCAGATGGCTGAGGAGGCCAATGCATCCTTCGTTTGGCGGGAGTGATGGCGCGGTGATCACTCCTGCGTCACCTCCGTAGCCTCCGTCACCTCCGTCACCTCATATTTCGACAGCGTGTTAGACGGCCTTGTTCTGGCGATTGACGATCTTGCGTGCAGTGGTGTCCTCGGCGAAGGCGGGCTTGTGAGACTGGGCGCCATCCGGTTCTCCTTTGGCGCGGACGCGGAGGTTGATGATCTCGACGAAGACACTGAACGCCATGGCGGTATAGATGTAGCCCTTGGCGATGTGCTGGCCGAATCCCTCGGCGACCAGTGAGAAGCCGATCAGGAGGAGGAACGACAAGCCAAGCACCTTCACCGTCGGATGTTTCTCCACGAAGCCGGCGATGGTTCCGGATGCGACCAGCATCACGCCAACCGATATGACGACCGCCGCGATCATGACGGGCAAATGATCTGACATGCCGACCGCCGTGATGACGGAATCGAGTGAGAAGACGATATCGAGCAGCATGATCTGGACGATGGTGGCCGTGAACGATGTGACCGCCCTCGACGCGGTCGAGACCTCGTGTCCTTCGAGCTTCTCGTGAATCTCGGTGGTCGCCTTGTACAGGAGGAAGAAGCCGCCAACGAGCAGGATCAGGTCACGGCCCGAGAATCCGTGTCCTGCGATATGGAAGAGGTCATCCGTCAATCCGACCAGCCAACTAATGGAAAGCAGGAGCAGGATGCGCATAAGGAGTGCTGCGCCCAACCCGACTGAACGTGCGCGTGCGCGTTGAGATTCCGGAAGTTTGTTGGCGAGGATCGAGATGAAGATGACGTTGTCGACGCCCAGCACGATCTCGAGTGCCGTGAGCGTGAGCAATGATGACCAGATTGCCGGATCCGAAAGCCAATCCATGCGGGGTGCTCCTCCTTTTGGTTCGTCGCCCTCAGCGGTGCCGATCCGGGATGATGGATTTGACGGCAATCCCGACCATTGTCGATGACGCTATCCTGTTGAAGCAAGGTCTCAATAGAGACGGTGATCTTCGGCGGCAATTCCTGTATAATCGATGCGTCAGAAGAATATGTGGAGGGGAGTATTCCTTCGCGGCGGTGTCGTCAATACGGTCTGAGTGTTTGGACCTGGCGCCGTCGATCGACACCCAGGGGTGTTGGTGGAAGAGACCTCCGGTGGCCTGATATGACTACTGGAGAACTTCCTTGTCCGTCGATTTGTGGGTATGGGGGGCGACGATTGCCGGAATCGTCGCCTTGCTCGTGTTTGACTTTGTTGCACATCTGCGTACGCCGCACGAGCCGACGATCAAGGAGGCGGGCGCCTGGTCGGCGATTTTCGTCAGCATTGCGATCCTGTTCGGTGTTGGCGTCTGGACGATCTGGGACCGGCAACACGGGCTGGAGTATTTCGCCGGGTTCCTGACCGAGTACAGCCTCTCGATCGACAACCTCTTTGTGTTTCTCATCATCATGAGTTCGTTCAAGGTACCGCGCGCCTATCAGCAGAAGGTGCTGATGGTCGGAATCATTGCTGCGCTTATCATGCGTGGCATCTTCATCGCGCTCGGTGCGGCGGTGATCGAGAACTTCAGCTGGGTATTTTACATCTTCGGCGCCTTTCTGCTGTACACCGCCTGGAAGTTGTCGCAAGATACCGGTCACGAACCGGCCGCAGACCAGGAATATGACAATGCATTCGTGCGCCTGGTGAAGCGGGTCGTCCCGACATCCGACGAATACGACGGTGACAAGGTCACCACCGTCATCGATGGCAAGCGGTTGATCACGCCGATGGCGATTGTGATGATCGCGATCGGAAGCGCCGACCTGCTCTTCGCGTTCGATTCGATCCCGGCGATCTTTGGCCTGACGCGTGAACCGTATATCGTGTTCACCGCCAACGCGTTCGCGTTACTTGGTCTTCGCCAGTTGTACTTTTTGCTCGGCGGGTTGCTCGATCGACTGGTCTACCTCTCGATCGGGTTGGCGATCATTCTCGGCTTCATCGGCCTCAAGTTGATCCTGCACGCCATGCATGTCAACGAACTGCCGTTCATCAATGGCGGCGAGCATATCTCGTGGGCGCCGGAAGTGCCTACCTGGCTGTCACTGGTGGTGATTGTCGGCGTTATTGCGGTCGCCGCAGTGGCCAGTATTCTCAAGACGCGATCCGGTGAGGGCAAGAGCGACGCCAGTCACGCTGCCTAGGTGTAATGATTGGGGACGTTGATCAATCGCGTGAAGGGCGGCTGGTTGGCGCAGGCAGTGTGCGGCCGGTGGTGGTTGTAGTGATGGAGCCAGGCCTCCAGCGCCTGGCGGCGCTCGTGCTCTGATCGATAGCAGCGGGCATGGGCCCATCCGTCGACCATGGTGCGGTGGAGGCGCTCGATCTTGCCGTTGGGCTGCGGACGGTACGGGCGGGTCCGCTTCGGCTTGATGGCGAGGGCTTCGTAGGTGGCTCGCCACAGGTGAGACCGATAGGCGCTGCCATTGTCCGAGAGCACTCGCTCTACGGTGACGCCGCGATCGGCAAGCCATTGGACGGAGCGGTGCAGGACGCCGGTGGCGGTCTCGGCGTAGGCCATGCGGGAGTAGTCGTCGATGACTGTGTGTGAAGGCGTAGCCCATATTCGGGCGTGCCACCTGTTCCTCGGTTTGCTCGGCGTCGCGGCACGGTTTTTCTGGCCCTGGGACCGTCCGACGTAGCGCCACCCGCCGCCGTCGGGAATGTTTCCCACCTTCTTCACGTCCACATGGATGAGCGACCCGGGGCGTGGGTGCTCGTCGCGGCGGATCGGTTCACCGGTCGCACGGTCGACGTGCGAGAGCCAGTTCAACCGTGCCGAGGTCAGGATGCGGTGCATCGTGGACGGGGCGATCCCGAGTCTCGCAGCGAGCTGGACTGGTCCTTCCCGCAGGCGCATTCGCAGGCTGACGCTCCGTTTCGTTGTCGACCGGTTGGTCTTGTTCGGCGAAGACCTGGGCCGCAACGATCGATCGTGCATGGGCTCGCCGGCGAGGTAGCGGTCGGACCACCGCTTCACCGTGGGCCAGGACACCTGGAAGCGGGCCGCGACCTCGCTGATCGGCCATCCGTCGTCGACGACGAGACGAGCGACGGTGAGACGGTGCCGGGGAGTCAGGACAGTGTTGACGTGAGACATTGGCAGCCTTTCATTTCCCCAACGATTCGCGGTGAAGTGCTTGGAGAAGAGGGAATCGGGTCGCTCCGACCTCACGGCTGTACCTGCTTCGGCAAGGTGAGGATTTCGGCTCCGCCGTTGGTGATTGCGATCGTGTGCTCACTGTGTGCTGTCCGGCAGCCTGTCGCGCTTCTGAGGGTCCAGCCATCGGCATCGGTGACGAGCTCGGCGGTGTCCGCCATGACCCATGGCTCCAATGCCAGCAGCAGTCCAGGGCGCAGCTTGTATCCGCGACCGGGCCGCCCCGTGTTTGGGATGTGCGGGTCCTGGTGCATCGTCGATCCGATGCCATGACCTCCGAACTCGGTGTTGATCGGATACCCGGCCTCACTGAGGACCGAGCCGATGGCATAGGCGATGTCACTAATGCGAGCCCCCGGTCCGGCTGCGGCAATCCCTGCGCTCAATGCGCGCTCGGTCGCACTGATCATCGCAGCGCTCTCCGGGGGCTTGGAGTCGCCCACGATGAAGCTGATGGCAGAGTCTGCAGCGACTCCGCCTTTGGAGACGGTGAGATCGAGCGTCAGCAGGTCGCCGTCGGCAAGCGTGTAATCGTGGGGCCGCCCGTGGAGCACGGCGTCGTTGACCGCCGTGCAGATGTAGTAACCGAACGGCCCGCGTCCGAACGATGCCTCGTAGTCGACGTAGCAGGACTGCGCTCCGGCATCGGTGATCATGGCCTGGGCCCACCGGTCGATATCCAGGAGGTTCGTGCCAACCGTGCTGCGGCTCTTCAGCGTCTGCAATATGTCGGCGACCAACGCGCCAGCGTCCTTCGCTCGCAGCAGTTCGGTGGGGTTCAGTATCTCGATCATGCGGCACTTTCCTCGTACAACCAATAACTATCCCGGTCATAGTATACCGGTGCTATAATCGACGCCATGGTCAGATTGCCGCTCACTCCCACAGAGGTCGAACGCGGGCAGCGCCTGGGTGCCCTCCTGCGTCGGGCCAGGGGGGAGCGCTCGATGCTCGATACCGCGCGAGATGCAGGTGTCTCGCCGGAAACCCTTCGGAAGATCGAGTCCGGTCGCGTCGCCACCCCTGCCTTCCCGACCATCGCGGCGATCGCTGATGCCCTCAGCCTTTCCCTCGATGAAGTGTGGATCGAGATCAACCAGCCTGACGGCGAGGTCGAACCCACAAGATCAGGTCGCGACGCACGCGAGCGGTTGGCCTCGTGAGTCCCGGGCCCGCAGCTCCGTTGCGGGTGCCGGCGGCAGCGAGCCCGTGGGCGCGGTGCTCGACCAATGTCCCCGGTCAGTACACCTGGCGAACCGGCACAAGCGACCCAAAGCGGGATACCTCCGCACCCTCCTCGTTCGTTTCGGCGAATGTGGGAGGGTGTTTGCGTGTATCGCGATCTGTCTGCAAGATCGAAACGGATCGGCTGTTTTTGTGCGATGCGCATACGTGGCACTGATCCGAACGTCTTGCCTTTCCCACAAAAGGAGGTGCATTGTGCATGAGCTAATTGACGCGGCACACTCGGGGCTGATAACGTCTGCAGAGTTCACAAGACATATGGCGATGCTGCCGCCTTTTCGACTCTATGAAGAGACTGGTTGTATCCGGGTCCACGAGAAACATTCGATTTCCAGATGGAGTGAGCCGCAGACGGGTGTATCCGCCGGGAATCGGATATCTGTCGACAGTGGGCGGAAATTGCGGAGAATCCGCGATTGGCTCGATGTCGTGTGTGGTGCCGGGACGTCCTGGACGTTCTCGGGTGCCGAAAGGGAGCGGAATTGGATCATACGCGTGAAGAGACAGCTGAGTCTGAATCCCCCATGTACGTTGCCGGACGGAAGCTGACGCAGAAGCAGCTCGACCGCCGCAAGATGATGCGGGGCCTGGTTGCAACGGGGGCGATCGCCGGGTTGTCTGGCATGTCGCGCAGCGCAATGGCGCAGTCCACACCGGCAGCCGCCGCTTCCCCTGTGGCATCACCGTCTGCCAGTCCTGTTCCCTATGATGGTGCGCTGGCGGTGGATCAGGTTATGCGCTTGTCGATTTCCGAACCACGTACGATGGATCCGGGTGTGAGTTTTGGCCTTAGTGAGATCTACATTCTCTACAATATCTTCGATGGCCTGGTCGGGATCGATCAGGAAACCGGAAAGGTCGTTCCACGCATTGCCGAGAGCTTCGAAGGCAATGCGGACGATTCCGAATTCACGTTCAAGCTTCGCCAGGGTGTGACCTGGTCGGACGGGACGCCGTTGAATGCCAACGACTTCGTCTATAGCTGGCGACGCGTGCTCGATCCAGACACGATCTCCCAGTACATCCCGGCCCTGTATCCAATCAAGAATGCCCAGAAGATCGAAAAAGGCGAGGCGAAGCTCGAAGAACTGGGCGTGACCGCGGTCGACGACAACACGCTCAAGGTCACTCTCGAAGGGCCAACCCCGTTCTTCCCGCTGTTGGCCACGACGTGGACGTTCTCGCCGGTGCCCAGGCATGTCATCGATGAGAAGGGCGATCAGTGGGTCGAGGCGGCGAACATCGTTTCCAGCGGTCCGTTCATTATGAAGGAATGGACCCACGATCAGCAGATCGTGCTGGAGCAGAATCCGAACTATTACGGTGAGAAGCCGACGCTGACGAAGGCGACCTATCGCATATTCAAGGACACCTCCACGCAGGCCTATGTCGCATTCGAGAACAACGAGATTGACTACGCCGAACCTGAAGGTTCCGATCTCGAGCGAATCCTGGCGGATCCCGCCGCATCGGCGAATCTGATTCAATTCGCACAATCCAACTGTTTCTTTGTTGTCTGCGACACGACGAATGCCCCGACCGACAAGGTCGAGTTCCGGCAGGCGCTGTACAAGTCGATCGATCGCGATCTCATCGCGAACACCATCTTGAAGGGGCAATTTCTCCCCGCCTTTACAGTACTGGCGCCGGATATTCCTGGCAACAACCCGGAAGCGGCAATGACCGAAAGCGTTGACGAGGCGAAGCAACTGCTGACAAAGGCAGGGATCGACGCTGGCTCGATCGAGATCGAGATGGTTTACGTGAGTACCCCGGCGCGGTACAAGACGGTTGCCGAGTATCTGCAGGCGACGTGGCAGACGAACCTCGGCATCAAGGTCAAGCTCTCCCCGATCGAGGAGTCCGCTTACGGCGATTGGCGGGCATCCCGCGAGAAGCAACCGTTCAATACCTACACCGGAACCTGGGGTTCGGACTTTGCCGATGCCAGCAACTGGTTCAACCAGAACTTCACCACCGACTCCGATCACTATCGAAATCACTGGCAGAACGACGAGTTCAACTCGATCGTCGCAACCGCCGTCGTGAACACCAACCCCGTAGAACGGGATCAACAGTATGCCTCTGCCGAAAAGATCATCGTCGACCAGGCACCCATCATTCCCATGTACCGGGGCAAGGCGTATCGCGCGGTAAAGCCGAATGTCAAGGACCTCTGGTTCCAGGCGGTCCTCTCGCTGCCGCATCTCCGTACGGTCAAGATCGCGGCGCAATAAATAAATAAATATATAGACGTCTATAAGGAGGAGCCCGCTGGCGTACCAACGGTCAGCGGACTTCTCCTTCTTCCACTGGATTGACGCTTTCAACAGGTTGAAAGGCGATCGGTCGATTCGCCTTCACGAGTAGACGATGCCATGAACCGCGGTCCCTATTTCATTCGCCGTATCCTGATGCTGATTCCGACGCTGCTGGCGATCTATACATTGACGTTTCTGCTGATCCATGCAACACCCGGCAGTCCGTGGTCGCAGGGGGAGAAACCCGTGCCGCCGCGCGTTCTCGAACGCCTCAATGCCGCCTACGGGTTGGATAAACCACTCTGGCGCCAGTATATCGACTATCTGTGGAACGTCCTGCATGGCGATTTCGGACCCTCGTTTTCCCAACGATCGCGGACAGTCTCCGATATCATCGGCGCCACCTTTCCTGTATCGCTCCAGCTTGGTCTCGTGGCGATGGTCTTCGCACTCGTTGTGGGAGTGTTGCTGGGAACGATCGGTGCCCTGAAGCACAATCAGCCACTTGACTACATCACCGGATTCATCGCGATTGCCGGCATCTCGACCCCATCCTATGTGATCGGGTCGCTTCTGGTCCTGCTGCTTGCCAGCACCCTGCATCTGGTGCCGACCGGTGGGTGGGACGGGATTTTCAGCACGAAGATCATTATCCCGGCGATCGCGCTGGCCCTCTATCCCTCTGCGGTATTGGCTCGCTATACCCGTTCCAGCATGCTCGAAGTGCTGTCGGCCGATTATGTGCGGACGGCTCGGGCGAAAGGTCTCAACGAGCACTCCGTCATCGCCCGGCATGCTATTCGAAACGCGCTGCTCCCGGTGCTGACCATCTCCGGAGTCATCCTCGCCGATGTCATCACGGGGTCGTTCTTCGTTGAAGTCATCTATTCGGTCCCTGGACTTGGCAGTTATTTCGTCGAGAGCATTTCGAAGCGCGATTATCCGGTCATTCTCGGGACAGTCCTCCTGTTTGGTTTCGTGGTCGCTGTCATGAATCTTGTGGTGGATCTTCTCTATCCGCTTCTCGATCCGCGCATGACGAACTCATGATCGAGCTGGTGGCGGTAATGATTTCCGACGGACGAATTTTGCGATGGTGTCATGACGCGAGCAAGACGTGCCACGGAGAGGGAGTGCGTCCATGAGTTCCGCAACAACAACGGTTCCTGCATCGAGCCCGTCGTCTCGGTTGGAGAAGACGCGCCGAATCGAAGGTCCATGGCGAGGTGCGTTCGCGCGATTGCGCCAGAATCGCCTGGCCATCGTTTCGGGTCTCTTCATTCTCACGATCGCTATCATGGCCGTCGTGCTGCCCGAAGTGTTGTCCGTCAAATACAGCGACCAGAACTACAATGCGGTGACGCAGGGTCCGAGCTGGTCGCACATCATGGGTACCGACGATCTTGGACGGGATATCTTCGTGCGCCTTGTGTACGGTGCGCGGATCTCGCTGACGGTCGGTTTGGTCGTGCAATTCGTGATCATCATCATCGGTGTCCCGCTCGGGTTGCTGTCTGGATATGCCGGAGGCAAGACCGACACGATCATCATGCGCACGGTCGATGTGCTCTATGCGATGCCGAATCTGCTCTTCGTGATCCTGATCATGACGTTCTTGCGTGGCACGTTCGGCGCCGAGCCGGGAGGGTTCGCGCATCTGCTGGCGTGGATGGATGGAAAGACCGGTGGCCTGTTCGGTGTCTACATCGGGCTTGGGCTCATCAGCTGGCTGACCGTGGCGCGGGTGGTGCGCGCCAACGCGATGTCGTTGAAGGAGAAGGAATTCGTCGAGGCCGCGCGAGGTCTCGGTGCCTCGCACGTCCAGATCATGTTCAAGCATCTGCTGCCGAACACTATGGCGACGGTCGTCGTGGCGACAACGCTTGGCATCCCCTCCGCGATCCTCTATGAGGCCGGACTCAGTTTCCTGGGATTGGGCGTGATCCCGCCGACACCGAGCTGGGGCCTGATGATCAGTGAGGCGATCCCGAACCTGCGCTCCCATCCCTACATGCTCGTGTTTCCGGCGCTCGCACTTTCCATGACGGTGCTTGCCTTCAACTTCCTCGGTGACGGCCTTCGCGATGCGCTCGACCCGTGGATGAAACGCTGAATCTGACACCAAGTGGAACGTGTATACTACTGCTTGCCAGTAGTATTCCGGTGTGAGGCGAATTTGTGGAATTCGAGTGGGATCCAGACAAGTCGGACAGCAACCTGCGAAAGCACGGAATAACGTTCCTTGTGGCGCGTCAGGTTTTCGGCGATCCGGAACGAAAATACAAGGATTCCTTTCGAGCAAGTGACAGTGAGCCCCGTGGGCTAGTTATCGGAAAAATAGACGATGGCCGAATGTTTACCGTCGTTTTCACGATGAGAAGCGAAGTTATCCGAATCATATCGGCGAGGAGGTCCAGAGATGGAGAGCAAAGAGACTACCGTCAGAGCTCGGGTTCTATCTGATGGCAGCGTCGTTCAAGTCATGCCTGACGGAACGACTCAACCATTTCCGGAGGACCGGACGGATTGGGCGCGGCTTGACGCCATGTCGGAAGAAGAGATCGAGGCGAACGCGCTCTCCGATCCAGACAATCCTCCCTTGACGGATGAAGAGCTCGCCGAAATGTGGAGCCCCTACGAGGCCAAACAGATGCGCACCAGGCTAAACATGACGCAGGAGGAATTTTCGGAGAACTTCCAGATCCCACTGGGGACGCTGCGGGATTGGGAGCGAGGCGCCAGTATTCCGGACAAGTCGGCGCGAACGTTGCTCAGAGTGATCTCCAGGGAGCCCGAAGCCGTGTTACGCGCGCTCGCGAGTTAGACAACGGGCTCGAAACGAAAGTAGAGGCGGCAAGCGATGTCGATACATCTGCATCCAGATATTAGCGAGAAGATCCAGGCATTCATTGCTTCCGGCCATTTTGCTGATGAGACCGATGTCATTGACCAGGCCCTTGATCTTCTCGCGATGCGGGAGAAGAAGCTCGAACAATTGCGTGCCGAGTTAGCCATCGGAGAGATGCAGGAACAACGTGGTGACATGTACGAGTTGACCCCTGAACGTGTCGCAAGGATCAAGCAGCATGCGCGGGAGAATTGGAGCAACGGGAAGCCGGTGAAGGATGCGCGGACACGGAGGTCGGTTGGATCTTGCTCGCCATGGGGAGATTGATGGTCACCCGCCTGGCCAAATGACTCTTCTTAAACACCCTCAATCCGGACGACGAAGATCACAGGAGCCTTGGATGCCTGCGGTCTTGCGCCACGAACTAATCCGGCTGTTCGAGAGAGACGGCTGGCTCAGCGCGCTTGAGATTAGATACCCATGGAAAATGTGTTCCGTTCCACGTATCAATGTCAGGAAAGTACTCATCTTTACTCGGATGCTGGTCGATAGTTAGTTCTCGCAACCATGGGCTGCCGAAGTAGTCATGGGCGACGGGTGTTTTGCGACCATAGTACATGTACCAGTTGATCCAGCTCTCGATGTTGTCCGGATTCTCGATGGCTGTTCGCAACGCGTGGGCGAGCGCAACACCGATCTGCCCTGGGTTGACTTCGGCGGCGAAATACACGACTGGATCCCACAACTCCCGCACTTCAACAATCGCCGTCGCCTCATCGGCCGCAAGTCTGACCGACAGTCGGGTCCCTGGACCTTCGGAATCGATCTCGACGGCGAAAGGCAGGTCACTCAGGTAGGCATGCTCGGCGAACGCAGCCAGATCGGGAAGCGGGTCGTACACATTCGACAGGCTTAGCCGCAGCGTTTGCGTGACTCCACGGGAGCCCGTATCGGCCCCGATGTACAGCGCCGCGCCGCCACCGCGTTCCATGGCGAGTTCAAACCACAAATTCGCCAGCGGCTCAGTGTCCTCTGAATCCGAGCTGATCTTCACACTTGGGCTATCGTTGCTCATCTGCGCACTCCTTTTCGGCACAATTCCTTCGGATGCCGGTTTATCCAACCAAGCATGGCGAACCCATACGAGGTCCAGATTCGTTTGAGATAGGCCGGCGTCGGAAAGTTACGAATCGGCGTGCAGCTCGAGGTCGTTGACGTGATCCTTCACCGGCGATCCCTTTCTGCCTTTATCCTGCTTACGGGTGCTGCGCTCGCGAGCTAACGGGTTCATAGTGCTCGTGCACGAGCACTATGAACGGAGGCATCATGACAGCGCAATCTCACGAGAACCCAGTGCTCGTCGCCATGTTCGAACATCACAACTGGTCGAATCTCCAGATCATCGACTTTTGCTCGACGTTGAGTGATGAGCAACTCGCACTGACAGCACCCGGTGTCTTTGGAAGCGTGATCGACATGATCAAGCATATCTTCGCGAACGAGGCGCACTATCTCGGCTTCCTTGATGGGTGCGATCCGATCGCGGGGTTATCCCAGCGTGGACCGTTTCCGGGATGGAACACGATCCGCACCGTGGCAGAGCAAAGCGGCAATGCGTTGATCGCCTTCGCTGCGTCTCTCGAAGGCGATCCGATCCAGCGTAGTATAGATCGTGGAGAGCCGTTCGCGATTCCCACGTCTGTCTTCCTGACACAGGTGATCGATCACGCGACCGAGCACCGAAGTCACATTCGCACCGTGCTGTCGAGCAATAGAATCGCACCGCCGGAGATAGATGGATGGACCTGGCTGGAGACCCTTCCGAAGCAGGATTAGTCGATGCCGAAGCAGCTTTCACGAATATCTTCTCGCCCGGAAGAGTCGGGAATTCTGAGGCTTGTCATGCCCATCAGGCCCAATTTCCCGTGCAGAATCAATCCTGATCCACACCATCGGATATAATCGGATGGTGGGCGGCTGGTCAGGGCGGATTGCTCCGATCGGAGATTGGCTTATCCGACGAATATGGTATACTTTGCACGTGTTAACGAGACTCATTCGCAGTACCAACACGATGAAACATCATCCGGAGGTGCGATGAGCGGGGCGTTGACCGGCGCGCAGTCATGGAGAAGCATTGATGGTAGTCGAAGGAAGTCGCGGAACGTATCGCAATACAACCCAGCGAGCCGTGATTCTCGCCGAAGTCGAATCGGCCGAGGGACACCTCACTGCCGGTGAAATCTTCGAGCGGGTGCGTCGTCGGTATCCGACGATCGCCTATGGCACCGTCTATCGAACGCTTCATCTGCTGGCCGAGCACGAACTCATTCAGGAACTCACGTTTGCAGATCAGGCGAGCCGGTTCGACAAGCGGACCGAGCGTCACGACCATGTACTCTGCAATCGCTGCGGCGTCCTGGGGGATGTCGAGGTTCCCGTTGCCCTGCTGGCCGAGCACGTGGCGCAGGAGCAGAGTGGTTTTACGGTGACCAGTCATCACACCGTATTCACCGGACTGTGCGGCGAATGCACGCGTCTTGTGGAGCGCGAGGCAATCGAGGCGCGCGCCTCGCGCGTGTAGGCACCAGGCACATTCAGGTTCGAGTTGGCGCTAGAGGTGGTTGTCGAACACGATTATTTCTTCAATGCCGGTCGAACGGAATCAGGCAAATCAGAGCCGTCTCCAACGTGGACGCTTTCGATTTCCAGAGAGGTATGACAGACGAGCCATGGTTGATAGCAATGCACCGATGTTCGAAATCGAGAATCTTCACGCTTCCATCGAAGACAAGGAAATCCTGAAGGGCGTCAATCTGACGATCAACAAGGGCGAGATCCACGCGATCATGGGTCCCAACGGATCTGGCAAGAGCACGCTCGCCAATGTGTTGGCTGGCAATCCGGTGTACGAAGTGACCGAAGGTTCCGCGCGGTTCTATGGTGAGGATATCCTCGAACTGGATCCGGACGTCCGGGCGCAACTGGGGATCTTCCTCGCCTTCCAGTATCCGACTGTCATTCCTGGCGTTTCAATGGCGAACTTCCTGCGCATGGCGGTTACCAATGTCCGCCGGGCACGCGCGGAAAAATCCGGAGATACAACCGGCGGTCTCGCCCCGCGCGAGTTCCGGCGTCTGATGAAGGAGAAGATGAAGCTCCTGAAGATGGACGAGTCGTTCGCGACGCGCTATCTGAACGAGGGGTTCTCCGGTGGCGAGAAGAAGCGCGCCGAGATTCTGCAACTTGCGTTGCTGGAACCATCCCTCGCGATTCTCGACGAGACCGATTCCGGCCTCGACATCGACGCATTGCGAGTCGTCTCGGACGGCGTCAACGCGTTGGCAAGCCCTGAGATGGGGTTCGTCCTGATCACGCATTATCAGCGGCTGCTGAACTACATCAAGCCGCATTTCGTTCACATCATGATCGAGGGTCGTATCGTCCAAAGCGGTGGCCCGGAATTGGCTCTCGAACTCGAAGCGAAGGGTTACGAGAAGTTGCGCGCAGAGTTCGCGACACCTGTCTAATCCGCAGCGTGTCGAACGTGCCGGTTGTCGGCACGCAGTTCAGCGTCAGCAGAGGAGCATGTCTGCATGGTTGCGGCACCAAAGTCACAAGTCGACATCGGCGATTACAAGTTCGGCTTCCACGACAATGAAGACTATGTGTTCAAGTCCACGAAGGGCTTGACGCGCAAGGTCGTCGAAGAAATCTCCTACATGAAGAACGAACCGGACTGGATGCGACAATATCGCCTCAAGTCGCTCGAGCATTTCGAGAAGCGTCCGATGCCAAGCTGGGGTAGTCCCGGCATCAAGGAAATCGACTTCGACGATATTTACTATTACATCAAGCCAACCGAAGGTCAGGGCAAGACCTGGGACGAGGTTCCCGCCTATATCAAGGACACTTTCGAGAAGCTGGGCATCCCGGAAGCGGAACGCAAGTTCCTGGCGGGCGTCGGCGCGCAGTACGAATCGGAAGTGATCTATCACTCCCTGCGCGAGGATCTTGAATCCCAAGGCGTCGTCTTCCTTGATATGGATGGCGCGCTCCGCGAATATCCCGACCTCGTGAAGCAGTACTTCGGAACGATCATCCCGTTCGCCGACAACAAGTTCTCGGCGCTCAACTCGGCTGTGTGGTCCGGTGGCTCGTTCGTTTACATCCCCGAGGGTGTGCGCGTCGAGGTGCCGTTGCAGGCCTACTTTCGGATCAATGCCGAGAACATGGGTCAGTTCGAGCGAACCCTGATCATCGCGGCTCCGGGTTCCTACGTTCACTATGTGGAAGGATGCACGGCGCCGACGTATTCGACGGACAGCCTGCATTCAGCAGTCGTTGAGATCGTCGTCCAGGAAGGCGCTCGTGTGCGGTACACGACGATTCAGAACTGGTCGAAGAATGTCTACAACCTCGTGACCAAGCGGGCCGCCGCGTACAGGGACGCCACCATGGAATGGGTCGATGGCAACCTCGGCTCCAAGGTGACGATGAAGTACCCGGCAGTCTGGATGATGGAGCCAGGTGCTCGCGGCGAGGTTCTCTCGGTTGCGTTCGCCGGTGATGGCCAGCATCAGGATGCGGGTGCGAAGATGGTGCATGCCGCTCCGCATACTTCCTCACAGATCACCTCCAAGTCGATTTCGAAGGGAACGGGTCGTTCATCCTATCGCGGTCTCGTGAAGGTTCACAAGGGTGCCGAGCACGTCAAGAGCAGCGTCGTCTGCGACGCGCTTCTGCTCGATGAGACAAGCAAGACCGATACCTATCCATATATGGAGATCGAAGAGGAAAGCGTTTCGATCGGCCACGAGGCATCCGTCTCCAAGGTTGCCGACGAGCAGATCTTTTATCTGAAGAGCCGCGGACTCAGCGAGACCGAAGCCATGAGCATGATCGTGAATGGTTTCATCGAGCCGATCGCCAAGGAACTCCCGCTGGAATATGCGGTCGAGCTCAACCGGTTGATTCAGCTTGAGATGGAAGGCTCGGTCGGATAGCCGACCGACGTCGTTCAAGGTGACTCGGGCATCCCGATCCCGGCGCTCTGCCGAGATCGAGGGTGTCTGGATCGGTCACATGCCGAAGGTCCGGGTTCTGAAACCGACTGGTTTTGCCGCGGCCGTTCGTTGAGGGAGTTATGGACGTATCCGCACCCATCCAAACACTGAATATCGATGCCACGGCGACAACGCCTAGCGGGTTTAGCCGCGAAGGTGTGGTAGCCCTTTCGCGCGGAAAAAGCGAGCCCCAGTGGGTTCTCGATGCCCGGCTGGCGGCGTGGGACGTGTTCGAATCACTCCCGTTCCCGACCCGCCAGGATGAAGAATGGCGTCGTACCGATCTACGACGACTGAAGCTCGACCGGTTCGCTCCATTTGCCGGTCTCGATCAGCGCGTCGGCAATCTGGACGAGCTCATCCATGGCACGACCGCCGGTCACGCGTTGCAGTTCGGCCAGTCCGAACATCGCGCCGGCATTGTCGTCAGCCAGGATAGCGGCACAGCGTATTCGGAAGTCGATCCATCTGCCACCGCGCAAGGTGTCATCTTCACCGATATGGACACCGCAATTCGCGACCATGCCGACCTTGTGAAGCAATACTTCATGACGGAGGCTGTACCCACCACCTTCGGCAAGTTTCAGGCTCTTCACGCTGCCTTCTGGCAGACGGGTGCATTTCTTTACGTGCCGAAGGGCGTTCGCGTCGACTTGCCGTTTCGCGCCTTTGCCCAGGTGCAATCGAGCGGAGCGTCGACGTTCACGCATTCCCTTGTCGTGATCGAAGAAAACGCTGACGCGTTCTACGTCGACGCCTTCCAGTCCCAGACTCAGGAAGATCCAGCGTTCGCGTCCGGTGTCGTCGAGATGATTCTTCGCGATGACGCCAAGCTGCGATACGTTCAGGTCCAGGATTGGGGACGTCATGTCTTCAATTTCATGACCGAACGCGCAGTGCTTGGTCGTGATTCCGAACTCAAATCGTTGCAGGTGACGCTTGGATCGAAGTTCTCGAAGAATTCGATTGGCTCCCATCTGCGTGGCGAGAACTCCAAGGCCGAGATGCTTGGCATCTTCTTCGGCGATGGCGATCAGTTTTTCGATCATCACACCTGGCAGCTTCACGAGTCGCCGTTCACGACGAGCGATCTCGAGTTCAAGGGTGCGATGAAGGAGAACTCGCGGTCGGTCTACTCCGGGTTGATCAAGGTCTTCGAGGGCGCGCAGCGCACTGACGCCTATCAGCAGAACCGCAACCTGGTGCTGAGTCGGAACGCGCGGGCGGATTCCATTCCTAATCTCGAGATCAGCGCGAACGACGTTCGATGCACGCACGGGGCGACAGTGTCGCAAGTCGAGGACGAGCACCTGTTCTACCTCCAGGCGCGAGGAATTCCTCGTTCCGAAGCGCAGAAGCTCATCGTCGAGGGGTTCTTTCGTCCGGTGATCGATCGTATTCCGGTCGAAGAGATTCAGGACTTCCTGCAAGGCGCGATCGCGGCCAAGGTCGGCTACTAGAGCGCCAGGTTTGGCGTCCTCTGCGTCTCTGGAATCAGACGTGGGGCCCCTCGCGGGCTGACCTATCGCGGAATTCGCCTGTTTGGACCGTCAAGCGGGCGGCCTATAGGTAACCTGCCTGAACTCCGCGGCTCGTCGATATCAGAAGTTTTCGCGAACGTCGTGCTCATGAAGTCCTCTCCGAGTCGGCGGTCAGATTCGTCCGCAATTTCCCTTATTCCGCGCAAGGATCGAAACGCTCCGGTCCGATATTCGTCGGTCCCGGGGGCTTCGATACAAGGAGCAGCAAGATGGCATCACTCGTTCAACCGGTCCACGAGACCGAAACGAGTTCCGAGATGGCGCAACCGCAGACGCTGGATGGAGCGAGGGTTCGGACAGATTTTCCGATCCTCATACATCCCGCCGAACCGGGTCGTCAGTCGCTCATTTTCCTTGACAGCGCGGCCAGTTCCCAGAAGCCGAACGTGGTGATCGATGCCCTGACGGCTTATTATCGTGATTACAATGCGAATATTCATCGCGGTGTCTATCATCTTTCCGAAGTCGCCACGACGGCCTTCGAGGATGCCCGGAAGAAGATCGCCAGGTTCATCAACGCAGCATCGCCCCGAGAGTGCATTTTTGTCCGGAATACCACGGAGGCGCTCAACCTGGTCGCGCAATCGTGGGGACGGGCGAATCTCCAGCCTGGGGATCTGGTGGTGTTCACCGAGATGGAGCATCACAGCAATATCGTTCCGTGGCAGATGATCGCGGAAGAACGCGGAGCGAGGTTGGCGCACGTCCCGATTACCGCCGACGGTCGGTTGAATCTCGATCGGTTCGACGAGATATTGGAGGAGGGACCGAAGTTGGTCGCCTTCACCCACGTCAGCAACGGTCTTGGAACCGTCAATCCGGCGAAGGAGATGATCGCCAAAGCGCATGCCGCTGGAGCGGTGGTCGTGCTCGATGGAGCACAGAGCACGCCCCATTTTGCCGTCGACGTTCAGGATCTCGATTGCGATTTCCTGAGCATGTCAGGCCACAAAATGCTAGGTCCCATGGGTGCCGGCGTGCTTTATGGCAAAAAATCGTTGCTGGATGCGATGCCGCCATACATGGGCGGTGGCAGCATGATTCGCAAGGTCGAACTCGGTCATACGACGTGGGCCGACGTGCCGGCAAAGTTCGAGGCCGGAACGCCGTCGGTTGGCGATTCGATTGGTCTTGGCGTCGCGATCGATTATCTCAACGAGCTTGGAATGGATCGGGTCTGGCAACACGAGCAGGAACTTGGCGCGTATGCACTCGATCGAATGCGAGAGCTGCCGGGCATCGTCATTTATGGCCCGGAATCAGCGGAGCTCCGAAGTGGTGTTGTCTCATTCACGCTGGGGGACATTCATCCGCACGATGTCGCCGCCATTCTGGATGAGCAAAACATCGCCGTCCGGGCGGGACATCATTGCGCGCAGCCACTGATGCGAGCATTGGGGATCGTGGCAACGACCCGCGCCAGCTTCTACGTGTACAACACGCCTGAAGACGTGGATCGGCTGGTCGAAGGTCTGTATGGTGTGTATCGCACGATGACAGGACAACCATCACCAACGATGTCTTCGGCGCGGGTAGTACCGGTTTCCGAAAAATCTGATGGCGACCATGCACCTTGCCGTGCGAAGTGGGACGCCTGGAACCATACGGATGAAAAACAATGAGCTTTGGTAGCGACAGTATCTACCGTGAAATCATTCTCGAGCACTACCAACATCCGAAGAACAAGGGTGTGCTGGACCCGCACGACTTCTCCTATGAAGACGTCAACCCTCTTTGTGGGGACGAGATCCGGATCGATGTGCGCGTCGAAGGTGATCGGGTCTCCGACATCAAATTCTCGGGACGTGGCTGTGCGGTGAGCCAGGCATCTGCGTCGATCCTCACAGAGATGGTCGAGGGAAAGAGCCTCGACGAAGTGAAGGCGATCGGCAAGGAGGAGCTTCTTGACGAGATAGGCATCCCTGTCAGCCCGGCGCGGATGAAGTGTGCGTTGCTCGGATTGAAAGTGCTCAAGGCCGGCGTCTATGGCATCGACCACGCTACGAGCGAACTCGAGGATATGTAAGCGCATGTCGAGCTCGGTCCCCGTCGAGGTCCTTCAGGATATATTGACGCCAACCGTCTATGGCGAGCTCCGGATACGGGAGTCGCTCCTGGAGGGTGAGTGGCTGGGGATGACGTTCGAACGTGCTGATATCGATCGACAAACACTGAATCGTGTACAGGAGCTACTGTCGGATTCTCTATCCCACCTCCAGATCGAGCTCCGGTCAGGAAACACGATCAGTCTGGGAGGTAAAGGGTTCGGCCCCAATCGCCATCTTGTGGCGGTGCTGGGCGGCAAAGGTGGAGTTGGGAAGTCCACGATAGCGGTGAACCTGGCGCTCACGTTATCGGCAATGGGGCAAAAAGTCGGTATGTTAGATGGGCACATCAACGCACCCGACGTGCACCATCTGCTCGGGCTTCCCCCCCAAGCTAGCCATGAAGACCGGGAATGGGAGCTTTGGAGGTCCAGTATTCTCCCGCCGTCGCGGCGACGATCTCCGATGAGACGCTGCGACCTCGACATCGTATCGATAGGACTCGAATTTCACGAGAAGGCCGTTCCATCAATCTCTGGACGAGAGATGATCGCCGCCCTATTCCGTCATCTCGTTTTCGAAACGCGTTGGGACTCGGAGATCGTGATCATTGATGTTCCGCCTGGATCTGGCGACGAGGTGCAGATGCTGCTACGGCACCTGCCGATCAGTGGAGCGGTGCTGGTGACGACGCCCCAGGACCTGGCGCAGATGGACGCTGGCAGAACCGTTACCTTGTTGCAACAGGTGAGCGTGCCAGTGGTGGGTGTTGTCCAGAATATGGCCTGGCTGGTATGCCCTCACTGTGACGAGGTCATAGACTTGTACCGGCATTCATCACGACTTGAGGATCTTGGAATACCAGTCCTGGCGCGAATCCCTTTTGACATCGCGCTTTCTTCAGGAGCCGATAGAGGTGTCCCGCTGGTATTGAACGACCGAACGCGGATTGTCTCTCGCGAGTTTGCGGGCCTCGGTCGCCACGTGCTCGATTCGCTCACGAATGAGGAAAGATCGAAATAACAACGCATCGCAGAGCCATAGAGGAAAGGCGTGTATTGTTTCAACCAAAGCATGATGTTCATACTGGTGTTATTGGGCGGTCAGTTCTGAGGCTCAGTTGGGTAATGGTAAACTATTCCACAGACTATTGAGGCCGTTGTATGGTCGTTCGTGTCGCACAGATGGTCACGCAGATAGCTCTGGGAGGTGCAGGTTTCATTCTAACCATGGGAATATTGAGATTAGGAATTGTATTCATAAAGAACGGCAATGGCTTTGCTAAAGCGCAGGGGCAACGTAGAAGTCTATCGTAAATTCGGATATCAAAACTACAAAGGTATGCTTGAAATGACGGAGCATTTTGTAACGGTTGCAAAGAAGGGCTATCTGGAGCCCGGCGAGCTCATGTACGTGGAAGTCGATGACGAGCCGGTCTGCCTGATCAACCTCAACGGCGAACTTCACGCCTTGAACGACACCTGCACGCATGAGGACGCGTCGCTCGCCGACGGTGAGATCGACGGTGACGAGATCGAGTGCCCGATGCACGGTGGCGCGTTCAACATTCTCACCGGCGCCCCAACGTCCTTTCCAGTGGTTGTGCCAATCGAGAAGTACCTCGTTCGGATTGAGGGTGATGACGTCCAGATCTCGGTCAAGCGCTGATCGGCAAGGCACAAGCAGGTTCGAAGCGCGTTCGAGATGCGGGGAGCGTTTCATAGTGGGACGACTTCCCGCATCTCGTTTTCGAGGCGAATGTGTTGGTTCGACGCGAGGCGCGTGAACGTTCGGAATCCAAATCCAATGAAGGAGACCATCCCTTGACCGATCCACGTACGCGCGACGAGGCGACCGATTGGTTCGAACAGCTCTATGTCGCGTCAGAGGCACGAGGGTCCCGGGTGCCATGGGACCGTGGAGCGCCGCATCGGCATCTTATGTCTTGGGCGCAGGAGAACAGTGTTACGGGAAGTGGTCGACGGGCGGTCGTGGTTGGATGCGGTCTCGGCGACGACGCCGAGTTCATTGCCGCACTCGGGTTCGATACGATCGGGTTCGACATCGCGCCCAGCGCGATTCGACAGGCTCAGCAGCGATTCCCCGAATCGGCAGTGAACTATGTGGTGGCAGACCTCTTCGGTCTCGATCCGACGTGGCTGGGAGCATTCGACCTGGTTGTGGAAAACCAGACGGTGCAGGCTCTGCCCGGAGACTATCGTATCCGGGCGATCAGTGCGGTTTCCAGCCTCGTTGCTCCATCTGGAACACTGACCGTTCTTGCCGCTCGCATCGGAGATGCCCCTCCAGCCGCCGGACCTCCCTGGCCGTTGAACCGCGAGGAAATCGACGCGTTCGCGACCGTCGATCTCGAGCCGGTAGAGATTGCCGAGCTGTCTGTTGATGGCAATCCGCGATGGCGCGCCATCTTCTTCCGTCCGGCCGGGCCTGCATCCCGATCAGACATGTCGATCTGACGGGTGCTGCCAGCATGCTCGCCACCACGCGAGTCCCGGCATGCCGCTTGTCTCTGCCTCTGCGATCATATCAGCGACCGGAACCGGGAGCCTGTGAAACGCGATCGATATCGCGCCGGAAGGTTCTGTCGATACCGTGGCGTAATCAACCCAGCAGACGTTCTCGTTGATGACGAGGCCGGGCGTTCCCGGGCCGGTGCCGGGAAGACCGACGCTGCCTGGATTCACCAAGACTCCGTTCCGGAGATGCCTGAGGAGCGGCACATGCGTGTGCCCTCCCGAAAGAATGTCAGCAGTAAAGCTGCTCGTCATCTCCGCTATCTGGTCGGCGCCAGAAATCGCATCGATCACATCGTCATACGATCGTGGAGAACCGTGGAATGCGGCCAGTGTCCTTCCTTCACCGAGAGCGACTGTTGCCGTAGGTGGTAGGTTGGCGATCCAGGTCCGATCCAGGTCCGTGAGTTGGGTGTACGTCCACGCCGTGATGGTGTTGAAGAGAGGCGAGCTGGAAGAACAGGGAGGTTGATTGGATATTGCATCACGTATCCAGCCATCGGCATTTCCCATCACGGTCACGGCAGCGTGCTCGCGGATAAGCATCAGTGCACCATGGGGATCTGGTCCGAGCACCGCACAGTCACCGAGGCAGACGATTTGATCGACTGCCTCGGCATCGATATGCTGGAGGACGTGCTCGAGAGCGAATCTGTTTCCATGGATATCCGCGATCAGGACGGTACGCATACGTCGGTTCTCTCTGTTCTACCCGGACGAGATCGATCTCCATGTCGTGCGGCTGGAGGTGGCGTCAGATTGTTTGATCGTCTTTCAAGAATCGGCATCGACGCATCGACTCGATGCGCAGCGTTCAGCGTTCAGCGTTCAAAAACCTTGCTGGCGAAACGTGCCCTGAAGGAGATCGGATCCCGAATTGCTGGCAGCACGGGATACGCTGCGCTGGGCGTTTGCCTTTCAATCTTCAGGGAGCAAGATAGGGCAGATCGACCGGTGTCCGCACCATACGCGAGGACGAGTCGAGATCGCTCGCACTGGTCCAGTCCTGCTAGTCCTGCTAGTCCTGCTAGTCGCGCTAGTCGGGGATGACCAGATGTTCGAGCCCATTCTCAGGCTCCGGGAACTTGGGATTCATGGCTTCAAGGGTGTCGGCCACCGTCTTCGCGATCGTGACGTTTCGGAACCACTTGTGATCGGACGGGATGATATGCCATGGAGCATCCTTCGTTGAGCATTTCTCGATTGCGTCAGCGAACGCGATCTGAAAGTCATCCCAGCGTTTTCGATCCTCGAGATCTGACGTGTTGAACTTCCAGCGCTTTTCGGGATCGTCCAACCGGGATTGCAGGCGCTCCTTCTGTTCGTCACGCGAGATATGTAGAAAGAACTTCAAGACGCGGGTATGGTTGGCAACGAGCAATTCCTCGAATGCGTTGATCTGACCGAAGCGCGCCTTCCAAATCTTTTCCGAAACTGTCTCATGTACCCGCACGACGAGGACATCTTCGTAATGCGACCGATTGAAGACGGTGATGACTCCCTTGCCTGGCGTCTGGGCATGAATGCGCCAGAGAAAATCGTGGTCGAGTTCTTCAGGGCTCGGTTGTTTGAACGAGACCACCGAACAACCCTGCGGATTTACACCGTCGAAGACATGCCTGATCGTTCCGTCCTTGCCTCCCGTGTCGGTAGCCTGAAGCACGATCAGCAGGGATTGGCGGTGTTCCGCCCACAGGCGTTCCTGCAACGCGACAATGCGCTCCCGCTGGTATTTCAAGTCGGCCTCGGCCGACTCCTTGTTCTCGTAGGGTCCGGTGTCGTCAGTGGGCCATTCAGCGAGATCGACCTTGCTTCCAGGCTTCACATGGTAGGAAGGACGTTTGACTGGGGATTTGAGCTTGCTCACTTTCACGGTATCCCTCGCTGGTGGCAGTCGTCACCCTGAAATCGGCTTGACAGCCCTGACAAGTTCGACCTTTCGTTAGATCCGCTCGCGCACATGTGTATCGATCGTGTCAATCCATCTTACCTTGTCATAGGAGATTGCATTCTGACTGCCTGATCGGTACAAGAAGGCGGAGGCGGAGGTCATTGTCTGTTGGATCGGTTTCTGTCGCATTGCGGTGCGTTGGAGACGTTTTCGTCGCTTGATGCCACGATGATCGGCATGCCCATTGTGAACGGGGTCATCGTGGCCCCCGGGCTGACGTGGTGGCTCGTAACGGGAAATCCCAGACATAAATACCGGCGCGATCGCAGCTGCGATCGCGCCGGTATGAGTTCATGGGAAGCCTTGCTGAGGCAGAAGTTATGGATTAACGATCAGCAAAATCAGCAACGCCATCGCGATCAGGCCAAATACAGAAACGCTTCTCAGCACCACGTCTTCGCGCGTCAAAACATCCTGCGCCCGTCGCTCGTTTTCAGTCATGATCCCCGTTCTCCCCTTGAATGGTTGCGATCGATGTATTTGCCACTGGTGGCACCGCTTCATCCAATCGCAGAACCTCGCCCACAATGCCGCGCGTCAGCATTGCCAATCCTAGTCCCTCAACTATTTTTGGGGGCGAAGTGTACGTACACAACACGGTCTACGTATACGATAGTAGGTCTTGGGTGCCGCCCTGTCAATAAGACGCTTGGTTCCTTAGATTGGTTTCTCGGATTGCGAACTCATCTGAGTTCGAATTGAGGACGCGTACGTTCGCATCAGTACTCCAATCGATGCATCGATGCTCGAGACGCGGGAACCGGATGAACGTTCATTTAGATGCCCGATGCGTTTGTTGCAGCCTCTGCCCTTGACGGAAGCAGAGAGTCCTTGATCTGTTCAGCGTGAGCGATCGAGAGCCTTGCCCCTGTTGGAGGCAGCATAATGCGGCCGATCACGATTTGTCCTATCGGACGGCTGTGTGTCCAGATGTCACCAAATTCGGAGAGATTGGAGCACGTCTTGCCGCTCGAGTCGCCGATCTGAAGAAAGTTGATATCAGCCTACGTGACTGATCCACGGCTTCGCGGTGGTGGGACGACCGTGGACGTGCGCCCGAGGAGCGGCGCATCCCAGTGGCCTCCTCTGGACAGGCACAACTTCAGACACGCGCTCTAGTGCTTGATATTCCTGGCGATATGTCTTGGAGTCGATGGGCTTGCCAACGACCGGCATCTCCGAGATCCCCTGCTTGAACACGAGCGCCAGATGCGCCCAGATGTGGGTGAAAGGCGCGGCAGGTAAAAGGAGGACATGGGTCGCATGGAACCGGGGCGATGTGTTTCCGCCAACGGTCTCACCGATGATGGCATTCTGCTTCAGCCAGTTGCCAACGAATCGACGCGCGATCTGCTGGACCATCACATAGACGGATCAGTACTCGTCTTGATTGCGGAGCAGGGGTTGCTCGATGATGGCCAGGTTGGTTGCGAGTAGCACTGACACCAGTTGGGTGCAGTCCAACCTATACGACAGCAGGAGCTGTCAGGATCATTGGGGCAACTGAAAGTGCAGATACCTGGGTGCCCGTGCGATGCCATCCGGCAGCGTAGCCGGTCCTGCGCTCCAACGCCCGATTTACTTGAAGCCGGACGTCTTTATGGACTCCACCAACTGTCGCTGGAAAAAGAGGAAGAGCAGCATGGTCGGCATCGCCACGACCACCGACGCCGCCATGATGTAGTTCTGCGATGAGGAATACTGCTGCTGGAAACTCGAAATCGCGATCTGGACGACCCAGAGATTCTGGTTGGTGGTGATCGTGAGAGGCCAGAGGAAGGAGTTCCAGTTGGCCAGGAAGAAGAAGACGGAGAGGGCCGCGAGAATCGGCTTGCTCAGTGGCATGATGATGTTCCAGTAAACTCTCCAGTAACCGGCACCATCGATGATCGCTGCCTCCTCCAATTCTCTTGGAATGCCAATGTAGAACTGCCGCAGCAGGAAGATACCGAACGCATGGAATATCGAGGGAACGATGAGTCCGGCATATGAATTCAGCATATGGAACTCCCGGACCAGGATGAACAACGGAACGAGGATGACCGGAAGCGATACGAGCATCGTGGCGAAGATCGCCAGAAAAATGAACTCCCGCCCGGGGAACCGCAAGCGGGCAAGAGAATACGCGGCCATCGAATGAAAGAACAGTGCGGCGACGGTAACCGTGACACTGATGAAAAGACTGTTCACCATGTAGCGCCAGAACGGTATGGCCGAGAAAACATACCGGTAGTTAGCCAGCGACGGGTTCGCGGGCAACAGCTTGAGATTGTATTGCTCGGCGCTCCCTTTCAGGGAACTGGAGAACATCCAGAGAATCGGAAAAATCGTGGCGAGTCCCAACGCAAGCACGATGAGAAACAAAACCCATGTTCCGATTCGTTTGCGAAGGTGGCCGGGCCGAGACGCTTTCCCGAAGGTGGGTTGGGGAGTGTCAGTCGAAATCAAACCGACCTCCCTTGGTGAACACGAAGAGGATACCGGTGAGTAACAGGAGTACCGCCACCAGGAACGACGCCAACGCGGCGGCGTACCCATAGTCGCTATATTGGAATGCTTGCTGATAGATGTAGAAGATGATCACCGTCGTGGAGTTCGCCGGTCCACCCTTCGTCATGATGTAGACGAGGTCGAATCCTTGGCCCCCCGCCACGGCCGACACGGTCGAAACAAGCAAGACGAAGAAACTGGTCGGCTTCAACAACGGCAACGTGATATCGAGGAACGTTCGCCAGGGTTTCGCGCCGTCCAGTTTCGCCGCCTCGTAGTATTCGGATGGTATCTCCTGGAGTCCTGCCAGAAACAGGATCATGTAGTAGCCCATCAAGAACCAGACGGTGACTCCGAGTAGCGTCCACAAGGCAAGACGGGGATCGCCTAGCCAGGATTGACCGTGCAAGCCCAGCTTCACGAGCAGCTTGTTGAGAATGCCTACCCGGTCGATGAGCATGAACTTCCAGAGCACACCGATGACAACCAGACTGACAACATAGGGAAGGAAGAAGAGCGCGCGAAGGATTCCGATGAAAGGGAGCGGTTGCTTCACGAGCAGGGCGAGCCCCAGCCCGCTGCAAAAAAGCGACGGAACCAGAACTACCGCATAGGTTGCCGTCACCCGCAGGCTCTTGTGGAACGCCGGATCGTGAACCATCTTCCGATAGTTATCGAGACCGATGAACTGATAATCACCGAACCCGCTGACTTTGAAGAACCCCAGGCTTAGCGCCAGGACCATCGGGATACCGAGAAAGATCAACAGCCCGATCAGATCCGGAAGCAAAAAGAGCATGGCCGCCAGCCACTCCCGGTGTTTCCGGGAGAGCCCGCTCCGATGGGGCTCGATCACGTGATCGAGCCCCATCGGTGCAATGCGATTCGGATCCGGCTGGTGGGGGATGACCTGATCTGTCACAGAATCGGCGCACCCTCATAGGTTGCCAGATAGGCTTCGATCTGCTTGGCGCCCTGTTCTGCCGCCTGGGCGGGTTCGGCGCCGTTCAACTGGCACGCCTGGATGGCATCGGAAATGGCCTTGTATACCTCGGGCGGGACGCGTGGTTCGGCCCGGGCGCCAGGGAAAACGTCGTCCTTGAACGTCTTCATTCCGCCATCGCTGAAGCCACCATCCCTGGTCGCTTTCTCCATCACGCTGGTGCGTGGACCGACGTCGCTCTTCGCCTTGATGCACCAGTCCACACCACGCTGCACCGAATCTTCCTTCATCGAGCCGAGTGCCCACGCGCAGAACCTGGCAGCGGTCTCCGGATCCTGTCCCTTGGCGTTTGCCGCGAAGCCCCAGCCTCCGGCGACCGATGCATACGTCCCGCCATCCGGGACCGGCAGTTTGAAAATGCCATATTTGAAATCAGGTGCATTCGCTCGGAGAGCACCTATGCCCCAGATACCCACGTTTTGGATCGCGCAATACCCGGCAGCCAGATTGGCGACGATATCACCGCCTCCGGCGAGCCCCTGCCTTGGAGCGACGCCCTGATCGATGGCGTCTTTCCAGAGCTTGAGCGCCTTGATGCCAGCCTCTGAGTTGAGACCGCTGGTCTTGCCGTCCTCGTTCACGATTTTGCCGCCGGCCTCCCAGAAGAACGGATACCAGGTGAAGTTCTGGTAATACCCCGGTTGGGTTTCGAAGAGGACACCAAACCGATCGTCGGTCTGCAACTTCTTGGCTACTTCAAGCAACTGATCCCAGGTCGCCGGGATATCGCCGTCCGTCAGACCAGCCTTGTCCCAGGCATCCAGCGAGTAATAGAACGCCATGGGCTCGACTTCCATCGGAATGCAGAAGACCTTGTTGTCGACTGCCCTGGTGGCGAGGACGTCGGGATAGAAATCCTTGACCGCAGCGGCGTCCATCGCTGGCGTCAGATCTTGAAGCGCACCGCCGTTGTAGTAACGCAGGAAGTCTCCCGGGCTGAGCAGGAATACGTCTGGTCCGCTGCCTGAGGCAAATGCCGTCTGCAGTTTGGACCCGTTGACGTATTCGGAGTTGACGATGTATTCGAGTTCGATCTTGACGTCATTCTGGCCGTTCCAGGAATCGACCATCGTCTTGAACCATTGATCCTGGGGAGCCACAGTGCCGCCCGGGCTATAGAAATTCCAGAACTTCAGTGAAGAGGCAGCCGAGGCCCGGCTGAAAAAGGATGGCATGATAAAGGCGGACGCCGCCGCTGCGGTTCCCACCTTGACGAGTGTGCGCCGGGATTGTCGAATAGCACCCAGATGTACGGCCGCCTTGGCATCGAACTGGATTTCACCCATCGTTGACCTCCTTGAAATTCGCCGGGAATTCACACAGGCAGCCTTGCCTGCGGTCAAGCAGTGGCCCCAAAAGCTTCTTGATAAAACGTATGAAATCGATCTCAATGCTAGCAACCAGAGTTGAACGTGTCAAGGGTAGGTAGAACGGGAGAAATCGGGTAGTATCTCAAGCTGATGGAAATCGTTTTCACTCCGGGGGTGCTGTGGCTCAGGTCCAGATTAAGGATGTTGCCCGGCGGGCAGAGGTTTCGTCGGCAACCGTTTCCAGGGTACTCAACAGCGACCATGGGGTATCCGACAGCCGGCGAACACGCGTGGAAGCGGCCATCCGCGAATTGGGATATCGGCCAAATCGCGTTGCGCGCAGTTTGCGCCGACAATATACCGATACGATCGGCGTTGTGGTATCCGATATCGAGAATCCGCACTTCACGCAGGCTGTGCGCGTGATCGAGGATGCCGCGTTCGGGCAAGGGTATCGCGTGCTGCTCTGCAACACCGATGAGACACCCGCGAAACAGAGTTCCTATCTGGAGATGCTCGCCGCCGAGCGGGTACTCGGGGTGGTTCTTGCACCGGCCGATCCGAACGATCCGACCATCACCCATTTGCTCGATCAGGGCATTCCCATCGTGGCATTCGACCGTGAGGCAGCAGATCCTAGAGCCGACGCCGTGACCGCTGACAATCTGACGGCCGGCAGGCGGGCAACCGAGCATCTGCTCGAACTGGGACATACCAGTATCGGCTTCGTTGCCGGACGACCGGACATCCAGACCGGAATCGATCGCTTGCGTGGATACGAACTGGCGATGGATCAGCGCGGACTCGCTGTACGTTCGGTGACCGGAATGTTCCGCATGCAGGAGGCGCAGATGGCGACCATACAGCTGCTGGAAGACCACCCAGACCTTACCTCGGTCGTTGTCGGCAACAACCTGATGACGGTGGGAGCACTTCACGCGTTGAAGATTGTCGGAAAAAAGGTCCCAACCGATGTCTCACTCGTACAGATCGACGATCCGTTCTGGGCCGAACTCGTCGAGCCGTCGCTGACGTCACTTGCCCAGCCGGTTCGCTTGATGGCTCAGAACGCGGTCGACCTGCTGATGCAACGGATCGCTCGCGAACGAACGGTGTCCCGGCACGTGGTGTTCCAGTTCGAATTGCGAGAACGGCGCTCTACGACCGCGATCAACGTGCCTCAATCCGAACGATCGGGACGAAGCTGAAGGCTTCACTGGTCCGATGAAGAGACGCGACTCATTTCCAAGGAGCAAACGTGACTGCCCTTGAAACCACGCACCACCGGTCGCCATCGCCGCCGGTACCCAGGCCAAACCAATTGGATTACCAGCGAAACCGGCCGTTCGCGATACTTTGCCACTTCGGGATCAATACCTTCTACGGCAAGGAATGGAGTGACGGCAGGCTCGATCCGGTGGCGTTCAATCCATCGGCGCTGGATTGCCGTCAGTGGGCCGCAACCGCAAAACAGGCGGGAGCATCGCACATCATCCTGGCCGCCAAGCATCATGACGGCTTCTGTCTCTGGCAAACAGAGACAACTGATTATTCGGTCCGGTCTTCTCCGTGGCGAGATGGACGAGGTGACGTGGTCGCGGAACTTGCGCGGGCATGCCAGGAGGTTGATATTGGCCTGGGTCTGTATCTCTCGCCCTGGGATCGCCATGAGCCTAGCTGGTCGACAGACCATGCAGAATACGATGCTTTCTATCTGCGGCAACTGATCGAGCTGTGCACCCGGTACGGTGACCTGGTCGAGGTATGGGAGGTATGGTTCGGTGGGGCGGGATCCGACGAGCATCCCTATGACTGCGACGCAATCATGAACGTTGTATACACTCATCAACCCGGCGCCATGATCTTCAACATGGGCCGACCGACGGTTCGCTGGGTTGGAAACGAGGACGGACTAGCTGCCGATCCATGCTGGTATCCGGTCGATGATGGCGGGCAGCCGCTCCTGATCGACGAAGCCCGCGATCCGATGGTCCGCTCGACGTATCTGCCGCCGGAATGCGACGCGGCGATCCGACGTCACTGGTTTTGGCAACTGGATGATTCCGATACCTTGAAGAGCGTCGATCATCTTCTCGCGATCTGGTACCGATCGGTGGGATCGGGAGCGAATCTGCTGCTGGACGTCCCTGCCGATCGCGAGCGCCTGCTTGGGTTCGCCGGTGTCCTGAAGCAGCGATTCAAGGATCCATATGTCGCAAAAATCGTTCGCTCCAAATCGAGCGTCACGGCGACGTTCGACCGTCCGGACCGTCCGGTTCGGATCGACCACCTGATTCTCCGAGAAGCAAGCGAAAGCGGGCAGAGAATCGGGCGGCATCGGGTGGTCTCGGCGGCTGGCGAGATCCTTGTGGATGATGTCTTCGCGGTGAGCAGCCAACGTGTACATGCGTTTCCCGCCATCGAGACGGATTCGCTCCGCATCGAACTGGACGACCCTCACGCGGAGCTGACCGGCGTCGAGGGATATCTCACTGGCGTGGAAACGTTGCCCTCGCTCGAAGTGCAACCGGCACTCATGATCGGCAAGGTGGATGCGGCTCGCATGCTGCCCGGGGGTTGACGCATCGGACGATATGGTCCTGAATGGAGTCGCAATCTACAAGTACCCGTAATGAGGGAGACGATCAATGGCATTCGACGGGCTCGGCATGCATCTTGGAAATTTGAGTCGGCTTTCGAACGCGCAGACACGTTCGATCAGTCCCGAAAACTTCACCGGTGCCAAAGGTGAGGGGGGAAAGGCGACCGAGGGTACTGGAGCGGTGCCAAGCCGGGAATTGGGGCAGGGCTGGAAGGTCTCGCCGAGCATCAACATCGCGCCATATGAAACCGTGACGCTGGCCGCGATCGATGGACCGGCAGCGATCCAGCATATCTGGCTCACCGTGCATCCTACGTGGTGGCGGCGTCTCGTGCTTCGGATCTATTGGGATGGTGAGGAAACACCATCTGTGGAAACGCCGATCGGGGATTTTTTCGCGAACGGCTGGGGGCAGCGCTGCAACGTCTCGTCGATTCCGATCGCGGTCAATCCGGCTGGCGGCTTCAATAGCTACTGGGAAATGCCGTTTCGCACGAGCGCTCGCATCACCCTCGAAAACCTGACTCCAGACCAGCTCAATGGTTGTTATTTTCAGATTACGTATACCCAAACCGACATTCCTGAAGATGTCGGCTACTTTCACGCACAGTGGCGACGCTCGAATCCACTCGGCTACAAGAATGTGCATACGCTTCTCGATGGCGTGACCGGGCAGGGCCAGTATGTCGGCACGTACATCGCCTGGGGTGTGAACAATGTTGGCTGGTGGGGAGAAGGCGAAATCAAGTTCTTCCTGGACGGGGATCAGGAATTCCCAACGATCTGTGGCACCGGGACCGAAGACTATTTCGGTGGGGCGTGGAACTTCGAGCATCCACAGGGTCAATATGGCGTCTACTCCACGCCGTATCTCGGATTGCCGCAAGTCATCAAGCCCGACGGGCTTTACCAGAGTCAACAGCGCTTTGGCATGTATCGTTGGCATGTGCAGGACCCGATCCGGTTCCAGCAGGATCTCAGGGTGACGATCCAGGCACTGGGATGGCGGTCCCGTTTCGAGGAGCAGATGCGCTACCTCCCGCTCAAGGATGACATCGCATCGACATCGCTCTGGTACCAGAGCGAGCCGCACGCACCGTTCCCGGTCATCGGCGGTGCCAACGATCTCGAAGTTATCTAGAGATACGCGGGTGCATTCATCCTGTCGCAGGCGATGAAGATGGAAGCGATGACGAGAACCGTACGCCACATACGCCATGGAATGCACGATGAGCATGGACAACGATGGAGAACCTCATACCGTGACTGACGAAGCAAAGCGAAAAGTCCTTATCACCGGGGCAGGTGGCAAGATTGGATCCGAACTCGCCGTGTTGCTGAAGGATCGCTACGATCTCCGCCTCCACTACCGCAAGGAACCAGACGAAATCATGGGTGAAGATCGCGTGTTCGCCGATATCTCCAGGCTCGATGAGGTCCTTCCCATGATGGAAGGGGTTGATACCGTCTTCCATTTCGCCGGGAATCCACATGTGCCGGCCCCGTGGGAAGATGTGCTGAAAGCCAACATCGTGGGGATGTACAACGTGCTCGAGGCCGCCCATCAGGCCTCCGTGCGCCGGGTTGTGTTCGCATCAACCAACCACGTGATGGGGATGTACGACGAGAACGCGGATTGGCCAGTTTACAACGATATGCCGCAGCGCCCGGATTCGTACTATGGGGTCTCGAAAGCGTTCGGTGAGGACATCGGTCGCTTCTACTTCGACCGCTGGAATCTGCAATTCATCGCACTGAGAATCGGCTGGTACATGCCGTTCCCGAAGATGCCGGCGGGTTACGGTCGCGCCATGTGGTTGAGTCCGCGCGATTGCGCCCATGCATTCGAACGTGCCGCCGAGGCGGACGTCGAGTATGGCGTGTACTATGCCGTCTCGGACAATCCCGATCGTCCATGGGACCTCACCAACGGGATGCTTGAACTTGGCTATCGCCCACAGGACAGTTGGAGAGATCACTATCCCGAGGATTAGGCTGGCCCCGGAATGCCTCGCAGGAAAGCCCATGCATCGATATGCCGCTGAACGCGACGCCCTGCTGCAGGCCATCGAGACCGGATTGCGCGGCGATGAGCGAGTGATCGCTACGTGGCTTGTCGGCTCGATTGGTCGTGGGCAGGGCGACGGTTCGAGCGACCTGGATCTCTGGGTCGTGATCCGCAACGATGCAGTCGCAAGGATTGCAGACGATCCATCAGCGTTTGTGAATGGCATCGTGCCGACGATCCTGGATATTGGCGCGCCATCGAATGCACCCGCTGGAGGCGCATTCCTGTTGACCTGGATCGCTGGCGAACATGGTCCTCAACAGGTGGATTGGTATTGGCAACCGGAGAAAGATGCGACACGGCCGAGAAGTTCGGTCCTCCTGTTCGAACGAGTGCCCATTCGGACATCCGACGATCGAGTGATCCTTGCCGGAGATGTGCTCGAACAGGCAATCGATGCGTCGATTCGTGAAGCGCTCATGATGACGTTCATCACTGCCAAGCACATCCGGCGGTCGGACCCTTGGCGAACGGCGCGGCATCTCGAACATGTCGATCGCTGTCTGGGCAATCTTCGCTGGCTGCTGGAGAAACAATCGTTGCCGACCTACGATGACGCGGTGCCTCGGTCGCTTCCGATGCGCTTGCCGGTTTCTCCTGCCGAGCAGATCGAATGCTTGCTGGCGTTGTCGACCACCTTTGCAGAGTTGCTGGCGTGGTCACACAGTGAGAAGCAATCGATAGCCGCTCAAGAGTCACTCCGGGCGTGCCTGCAGCAGCTTGTCCGGTGACTCCCGCAGGGATATCACGTGCTGATCCAGACATGAGGCACCGGATATTCCATATATTCCATCGTTCCGGTGCCGAATGCGGTTGGAGGGTGTGGTCCGACTATCGCAAGGTGTGTAGTCAGATCGATCTATCGCGGCTGACGTTATTCGCACCGCCATCAAGGCGACGCGTTCTTCGCGTTTTTCCGAAACATGCGAACACCCCGGATGCCTTGGCATCCGGGGTGTTCGCATAAGATGTTCGCGTGGGTGAACTCTATTGGACGGTTAGCTGACCGTCCATACCTGCTGCTGCATGTCCTTCGACCGAGCAATAGAACTTGTATGTACCGGCCGGGAAGTTCACGGTGACGGAGCCTTCAGCACCGCCGTCGATCAATCCGGAGTCGATCTTTGGCTTATCGATCACGAAGTCGTACCCAAGCATGCCCTTGTTCCCAAGCCTGATGACGACGTCAGCGTTCACCGCAATGGCTAGCTGATTCGGCTGGAAGGCCAGATCGACCATGGTGACGGTTGGTGAGGCGACACGGGGAAACCCATGCCGCCTCCTGGCATTTGACGGATTGCCAACTCCCGAGCAAACGGTGTGTGACCTGGACCCCAGTATGCCCCTGTAATCCGGGAAGAACGACCGCTGGCAGTCTGCATTCGGTCACGCCATGCCAATGCCCAGTCAGGCGCATCACCTTTTCAGCAATATCAGCGCGTGATGTCATCGACAATTGATCATGAAGCAAGATGCTTGCGCGGTTGAACCACTTCATGGAGAATGCTCGTGTTTGCACATACAAATACCGGGGCAGAGGTGCAACGGGTTTTGGGACAATAGGAGGTCCAGGAAATGTCACACAGCCGTGTCAATCGCAGAACATTCGTCGCTGCATCATCGGTCGTGGGAGTCGCCGCCGCAGTTGGGGGCATGTCTCGCGTCACCTCTGGCCAGACGGTCAACTCCGAAGGAGCAACGCCGGTTCCAGTCGGTTCGCCCGTTCCACCAGAACTGTCCGCCAGTCAAACCGACTGGGCGGTCGAGGGCGGCAATCTGAGCATGACGCGAGAGGCCCTCGGCAGTTCCATTCAGGCATCTTCGGTCGCGCAACTTGGCGTCGGCTGGAAAACCGAGATCAAGGTCAACTCGGCCTATGGCTCGATGAGCGCCAACCCGATTGTTGTCGGGAACATGCTCTACATGCAGGACATGACCAGCAACGTCTGGGCACTCAACAAGGAAACCGGCGAGCAGATCTGGAAGAACGACTACAACGAAGGGTCAACCGGCCCGAACGGCGTTGCCGTCGGCTATGGATTCGTCGTCTTCAATCTGGGCAATTCCGGTGACGTTGTCGCGGTCAAGGCGGATACTGGGGAAGAAGTCTGGCGAACGAGCATCAAGGGTCCTCTTGGTGAAGTTCAGGACATGTCTCCCCTCATCTATAACAGCACCGTGATCGTAAGCACGATTCCAGGCAACACCGACAACTTCTACCGTGGTGGACAGCGGGGGATCGTGCACGCTCTCGACGTCTCCACCGGCGCCGTGCTCTGGTACTTCGACACCACGACCGATAACCTGTGGGGGAATCCGCGAGTCAATTCTGGTGGCGGCTTGTGGCACCCGCCTTCCGTCGATGCCGATGGCAATCTCTATTTGGGTGTTGCCAACGCGGCGCCGTATCCGGGTCTGCCAGGCCATCCAAGTTCGACAAGCCGGCTCGGGAACAATGACTATGCCAACTGCCTCGTCAAGCTTGATGGCGCAACGGCGGCGGTCGACTGGTATATCAACGTGAAGCCGCATGACCTGTTCGACCTCGACAATCACCTTTCCCCGATCCTGGCGACGATTGCCCGAAACGGTGTCGACACAAAGGTTGTGTACACGTCCGGCAAACACGGCATCGTCGTATGCGCCGACGCCGCGAGCGGTGCCGAGATCTGGCGAACTCCGGTCGGCTTGCATCAGAACGACAATCTGCAGGAGCTCCCGGAAAAGGATTACGTCGAAGTCCTTCCTGGCACACTTGGGGGGGTAGAGACTCCCTTCGCCTATGCACAGGGGATGATCTTTACGCCTGTTTACAACATGTCGTCCTTCTACAATTCGACCGGGATGGATGCCGCCGGCATCGACATCACCAAGGCGACGGGTAACCTCGTCGCTCTCAATGCAACCGACGGCAGCGTGCTGTGGGACATTGAGGTTCCAACCGGTCTGCTGGCAGGAGCAACGGTTGTCAACGATCTCGTCTTCACCGGCGGACTCGACGGCGTCGTTCGCGGGTACACGATCAGCGACGGTAAGCAGGTGTATACCTTCCAGGCATCTGCCGGCCTCAATGCACCGTTTGCCGTCTCCGGCGACTATCTCTACGTTCCGGCGGGTGGGCCACTGATTGCTTCGGCCGACACGAAGGCACCTGCGACACCGGCTCAGGAGCTCATCGCCCTGAAGATCGGTGGCGAAGGTGCGGCGACTCCGGCTGCCTAATCTCGCGTTTTCTCGAACTCGAATACGACGGGCGCTGTGGTTAATCCGCAGTGCCCGTTTTCGTCCCCTTTCGTCCTGAAAGGACCGGTTCCAGGATAGGGTCGTTATCTGCCGTCAGCGGCCTACAAGCGGTCGGCGGATATCGATATCCGTTGGTTCACGGCAATGGGAAATGATAAGGTGACAGGAGGAAGTTCTCGTGCGTTGGCAGCAAAATGCTGCGAAGCCGGATTGCCGGTAAGGCAGGACGATGTCGAACGCGCGTGCAAAGAGTTGACTATGAGGCGGCTACATGAGAACATGGCTCTTCGATCCGAACACCAGTTCGCCTTTTAAGTTTATGGTTGAACCTCTCATCGCATGGATTGATGAATGCCCCACTCGTCTGCATGCCGGGAGATCCATGCTTTTTCTCCGCAGGAGTGATGAGCTAACACCCTGTATCGAAGATATGAGACGGATCATCGTTGTGCGTCGGTGAATCAAGGCACATGAACAGATGGCGCTGACTGCCGCTGCCTTGTGCCACGATCGACTTGGTGCCTGCCATTTTGCGCGTGCCCGACTTGAGTGAAGCCTGAGGTCGTCCTGTGAGTCTTAAAGAAGCGCCACCATCGAACAACCCGAACCCAGAAAGCGAAGACCGGCCCTTTATCTCATCCGAGTTCACGCTTGCGGATCAATATCAGTACGATCATCGAAGTCCCGTCCGATGGATCATCTCCCACCTACTGCATTTCCGCTGGCTGGTCGTCAGTTTCATGACGGCTGGATTGACGGCAACGTTGCTGAACGGTGCAATCCCGGGACTTACCGGGAAGGCATTCGATGAGGTGCTCGGGGGGAGCGACAACCCTCAAGGTGCGCTCGTCCGAATCTCGCTGACATTGCTGGCGATTGTCCTGGTGCGTGGTGTCGCCGACATGATCGCGCGTTTCAGCATCGAAGTCATCGCGAAGCGGCTCGAGCGCGATACCCGGGAGGAACTGTTCACCAGTCTGCTTGGAAAGAGCCAGACCTTCCATAACCGCCAGCGCGTCGGTGACCTGATGGCGCGAGCCACGAACGATGTGCGTCAGCTCGGTTTCATGATGTCTCCGGGGATCGACCTGATCGTTGATTCGATGACCGCCCTGTTGGTGCCGTTCATCTTCATCGCGATTCTCGATGTTCGGCTGCTGCTCGTGCCGACGATTTTTCTCGTCGGGTTCGCGATCACCGTTGTCATCTATATGAAGAAGCTCAGTCCAGTTTCCGAACAGATGCGAGCACAGTTCGGCATTCTCAACGCCGGACTCAATGAATCGGTGCGGGGCGTCGAGGTGATCAAGGCGACCGGTCAGGAAGAGCAGGAGCGGCAAAAATTCTTCATCAACGCTCGCCTGTATCGTGATTACACTGTTGCGCAGGGCATCGTGCAGGCGAAGTACCTGCCGCCGCTGGTGCTGGCAGTCGCCATCGCATTCGCGATGCTGCACGGAATCTACCTTGTGGAACACGACGAGTTGACCATCGGCGGATTGATCGCCTATCTCGGTCTTCTCTCCCAACTGGGATTCCCGGTATTCATCTCCGTGTTTTCCTTCTCGATGGTCCAGCTCGGGACGGTGAGTGCCGGTCGGATTCTCAAGCTGATGGATGAGAAGACGGAGCTCGATCAGAACATTGGTGGCCGCGTGGCGCCAATGAGAGGCGACATCATCTTCGATCACGTGACGTTCTCATACGGTGGCAAGCCGGTTCTCAAGGACATCAGCTTCCATGCCAAACCGGGAGAGACGATCGCGATCGTGGGAGAAACCGGGTCGGGGAAGAGTACGCTCACCAAGCTGGTGAATCGAATCTATGACATCGAGTCGGGCAGTATCCTGATCGACGGCATTGACGTGCGAGAGTGGAATCTCGATTCCCTTCGCTCACAGATCTCGACGATCGAGCAAGACATCACCCTCTTCTCGCGAAGTGTGGCCGAGAACATCGGCTTCAGTCTTGGACAGGATACCGACCGCGCCGAGATCGTCCGTGCGGCCAAGGATGCCCAGGCGCACGAGTTCATCGTGGCATTGGACAAGGGCTACGACACGGTCATCGGCGAGCGTGGCGTCACCCTTTCAGGTGGGCAGCGACAACGCCTCGCGATCGCGCGGGCGCTCCTGACCTCCCCTCGCGTGCTGATTCTCGATGACTCCACGAGCGCGATCGACAGTGCCACCGAGGACGAAATTCAGCAGGCAATCCGCCGTTTGCTTGAAGATCGCACGACCCTGTTGATCACGCACCGATTGTCACAGATCCGATGGGCAGACAAGGTCCTCCTGATTCAGGGCGGTCGATTGATCGACCAGGGGACGCATGAGGATCTGCTGAAGCGCTCACGGCTCTATCGCAGGATCTTCGCCCACTACGACGAGATCGACGAACCCGCGATGTCGGAAGAACTGGCGGATTCCGGTGTGGCAGCACAGAAAGTGGAGGTCTGAGGTATGGGCTTCGTGATGAACGGTCTCGATGCCGAGGACTACGATCGCAATTATGGTGACGGCGTCCTGCTGAAGCGGATTATCAAATACTTCAAGCCAGCCGCCGGTGCGATGGGTCTGGTGGCGGTGATGATCGTGCTCAATTCGGCCGCGAGCCTGGTGCAGCCGATCCTCGGAAGTTGGGGGATCGACAAGATCGTCAAGGACGGGGCGTCCAGCGTGATCTGGATTCTGTTCTTTGGATTGTTCGCGGCTGGCGTTGCCGCTTGGGCATTCAATTCCATACGTCAGATCCTGACCGCCAAGGTGGTGGGTGGCGTGGTGCTCAAGCTCCGTGAGGATGCGTTTGACGCCGTGCTCGAACGTGACCTGTCGTTCTTCGACGAGAATCCCTCCGGGAAAATCGTGAGTCGGGTGACCTCCGATACCGACGACTTCGCGAATGTCGTGACGCTCACCATGAACCTGCTGAGCCAGCTTCTGCTGGTCGCGGTGATCACGGTTGTGCTCTTCACCAGGAACGTCGAACTGGCATTCATCGCGATCGCCATCACACCGATCTTCGTGATTCTGTCGCTTGCCTTTCGGAAGATCGCCCGCGAGACGACGCAGCGTTCGCAACGCTCGACCGCGCTCGTGAACTCGAGCATTCAGGAAGCGATGAACGGCATCGCGATCGCCAAGAATTTCAGGCAGGAAGGGACGCTGCACAGCGAGTTTCTGCCGGTCAATCGCCAGGCGTATTCGGTCTCGCTGAAACAGGGCCTGGTCTTCTCCTCCATCTTCCCGCTGCTGTTTTTTACGGCAGGTCTTGGCACCGTGCTGCTGGTGTACATGGGTGGCGAGAAGGCGATCAACGGCACAATCACCGCCGGTGAGTGGTTTCTCTTCTTCCAGAGCGTGATGCTGTTCTGGATGCCGATGACGAGTATCGCGTCGTTTTGGTCGCAGTTTCAGCAGGGACTCGGGGCGGCAGAACGAATCTTCTCACTTGTCGACGCGGAGCCGGAAGTCGTCCAACACGCGCAAGACGATCCCGGACGGCTTTTGGGCGAGATCGAGTTTCGCGATCTCACCTTCGCCTATGACGAAACCAACAGCGTGCTGGCGGACTTCAATCTGACCATCGCAGCTGGAGAGACACTCGCCATTGTCGGGCACACGGGCGCCGGCAAGTCGACGCTCGGGAAGCTGATCACACGTTTCTACGAGTTCCAAGGTGGTGCGTTGCTGATCGACGGCAAGGACATTCGCTCCTTCGATCTTCCGAAATACCGCACGCAGCTCGGCATCGTACCACAATCACCATTCCTGTTCTCGGGGACCGTCGCGGATAACATCCGGTATCCACGACCGGGCGCCTCGGACGAGGAAGTCCAGCTCGCTGCATCCGCGGTCGGGCAGGGAGATTGGATTTCGGCGCTGCCGAATGGCCTGACGACCGATGTCGGCGAATATGGTCGCTCCCTCTCGATGGGCCAGCGACAACTCGTTGCGCTGGCCCGGGTCCTCATCCAGGATCCGTCGATCGTGATCCTCGATGAGGCGACGGCCAGCGTCGATCCGTTGACCGAGGCGCAGATTCAGGAAGGGCTCGATATTGTCCTCGCCGATAGGACGTCGATCGTGATCGCCCATCGTCTCTCCACGATCGAGCATGCTGACCGGATCATCGTGCTCGACCACGGCGAGATCGTCGAGCAGGGGACGCATGCGTCGCTGATGGCGAAAGGCGGTCGATACTGCGACGTCTACAACACGTATTTTCGGCATCAGTCGCCAAACTACGTTCCGGGCTCCGGGTTTGTTGGTGCACTGGCGGTGTAGAGCGGTGGTCGCGGGATCTGCCCGAGCATGGCAGACGGATTCCGGTCGATTGAATGGTGAACCCACCCCGCAGGTGCCAATACCGAGCCCGCGGGCCCGCTTGGAGTATCAGGTTTCGACTTCGTCGATCGGGCGCATATTCCTGCAGGACGTCAGCCAGCACCATCTGTTGCTGAATAGCCAGTGTTCTCCTGCACTCCGTATGAGTCCAGCGATCGGATTTGGTGTGACCAGTCCTCGCGTCTCTCTTCAAGTATCAATGGGAAACACCGCTTCAGCATTATTCGGCTGAGGCGGCATTTTCGTGCGAATGATCGTCAGCGCATCGTCGTCTGGCTGCGGATCTGCATCAATCGCCATCCCGCGAAGATGGCGATCAGCACGAACCCGACACCGAGTGCCAGCGCCAATGCCGTGCTCGTGGTGAGGGCCGCATTGTTGCTCTGGCCTACTGCGTACAATGCTCCTCCTACACCGACCCCGACAGAGCCGAGGAAGTTTTCTCCGAGCAGCAGGGACGAGGCGACCTTGCCATCTTCACCTTGTGGCGCGAAGGAGAAGGCGATGGTCGTGGCTGTCGTGTAAGCGATGCCAATGCCAAGACCAGCTCCCATCCAGGCGACCAATGCGATCGCAATCCTTATCTCATGAAATGCAGCCACGCTTAGAAAGATCGTGGTGACGCTGGCAGCAAGCAGGATCGAGCCAGAAACAATCCTGAGCGGTCGAGAGCGAGCGCCACTGTTTCGGTCCCACTTGGCCTGTGCGAAGGAACCCGCCGTCCAGGTGAGCGAGCCTGCGGTGATGACGATCCCGGCAACGGTGGCGGACACTCCACCAAATTCCTTCAACGCGCGCACCATGTACGTTTCCGTGATCAGGAACGCCGCGAAGCAGCAGCCGCGCGCGATAATCGCGGCGGGCACGACCGGTCGAGCGGTGAATGTGCCGGCCGGCAAAAGTGACTTCAGCATTGGAATCACCAACGCGAACCCCGCCAGCACCGTCGCAACGGCGATCGGCCAGAACTCCAGATTGAAACCGGCGAGGAGCACCCCGGATCCGCCCGCGAGAATCACCGATTGCACAACGCGGGAGGTTCCGCCTCTGGAATTCGCGACAGGTGGTGGCTTCAATCTGAGGAATACCGGCATTGTGAGGATGACAGCCACGACAAGGAGGGGGAGTAATCCGAAGAAAACAAAACGCCAGCCGAAGCGGTCAGCGATAACTCCCGCGAGTGCTGGCCCGACCAGCGAGGGAACAATCCAGGCACTCGACATCGCTGCCAGCATCATCGGTCGCAGGTGGTCTTCGTAGACCGCGCTGATGTTCGCGTAGACACAGGAGAACGTGGCGCCGGCGCCGAAACCCTGAAGAGCGCGTCCGAACAACAGGATGTAGATCGACGGTGCCGCTCCCGCAACTGCGCACCCGAGCGCGAACACCCCGATCGCGCCGAGGAATACGTGCGCGGGTGACCGCCGATCGACTTCCTGACCACCGATGACGGTCCCAACGATCTGCGACAGGATGAATGCGCTGAAAATCCATCCATACAGCGAATTTCCACCGAGGTCGTCCGAGACAATCGGAGCGACGGTCGCCATCGCCAGACCCTGAAAGGCGACGACCGAAATCGCCGTGATCGACCCCAATGACAGCGAGCGATTACGCGCGTCCCAGATTGAATCCCTTTCGTGGTTTTGGATGGGTGGCAATTCCGTCGGCATGTCCCAGAGGTTTCCTTGACGTATAGAGTCTACGTGATGCTGACAGTTTTTTTGCCTTGCACACGGCGTTGATTCAGAACAAGGTCGCAATCGGCCAAGTTATTCCGCTGACAGGTACGGGAAGTATGATTGGTGGCACGAGAGTATACCGTGCGCTCATATCGGCAGCCACTGCCAGCGAGAAAGGAGCCAGCGATGGGCGTGCGTGAAACAGGCGTCCGGAATCCGCTGCCTGCTCGAGATCACGTCGAACTTCGGCAGCGGATTGTCGAAGCCGTTGCCGGGGACGAGCGGTTGATGGGATTGGTGGATTACGGATCGACTTCCGAGCGGCGAGGGGATCGCTGGTCAGATGTTGATTGCTCGCTGTTCATTCGTCCGGAAGATCATGCTGCATTCATATCCGGATGGGAGGCGTGGATCGCGCAGTTCGGCCCTGTCCTGCTTTGCTTCGTTGGAGACATCGGCAACTTCTGGTCGGTACTGGAGGGCGAGACCTTCCCGATCCGGGTCGATTTCAATTTCCTGGCGGCGACGGAGGAAGAGATGCTCGCCATGCATGAGTGGCCGAACGCCCCTTCGAGCGTGGACACGATGCTGCTCGTCGACAAATCGGGCAAGTTGGAACCGCATGTCAGATCGTTGGTGAAGCAGGATCTCGGACCACAGGACATGCCGGAGAGGGTTGATCTCGTCTCTGCCGGATTCTGGTATTACGCGGTTCGTACCTGGTGCAAATTGCAGCGAGGACCGACGTGGGGAGTGCGATTCGATATCTCGTTCATGATGTTTGGCAACCTGATGGCGCTTCTCCGTCTCGAAGCGGGAAGGGTGGATCGATGGCGCGCGTCCGACGCTGCCGCGGGGATCGAGGATGACATCAGCGAGGAGCGACTTGCCTCGCTTAATGCGTGTATTCCCGATGCCGACCCTGTATCTCTCGCGGATGCGCTTTCGGCCATCATTCGGCTTGGCGCCGAAGTGAATCGGGCCGTCGCAGACCGATATCAGCGCTCGTGGCCGAGCGAACTCGCGGCCAGGATGATTGCTTTGAGTGGAATTGATGCGGCCCAGAACGAGTCGACCTCTGAGGTCGTCAGCGCTGGCGGCACCGCTGCCGTCATCCGCGTCGTGGATGGAAGGGGAGGAGGTTGGAGGTCGGAAGTCGAACTCGTGCGTTGAAAAAAATCGAGGCACGGCATCCGCGTTTCTCCACAACTGTATCAGGGCCTGGCGCGACACAAAAACGTGACACTTCCAACACGTATCTTTCATCTCGAGCACAGGTTGAGCCGTTATGATTGCATCAAGGATCTGGATGGCAACGATTCGCATGCCAGTCCAACCACCGGGAACGCAGCGGTATTCGCTCAAGCTCCCGGGATCCTCGAAAGGAACACACATGATCGCGGAGAAATGGGAACATCCACTCATACACACGACGAACCGCCGCTTCAACCGCCGCCGTTTCCTGCTCGCCGCAGGTGCCGTCGCAACGTTGACAGCATTTCCCGAATCCCGAAACGCCCTGGCCGCCAATGGGCAGACGCCAGTGGTCTCCAGTGCTACCGGGAACGACGACGCAGTGAGTCTGCTCGACAATGCCGCGAAGGCGATGGCTGAATTGAAGACCTTCCACTTTGACGTGGAAACCACTCGTGGCGAGAGCAGCGCGATGGGTCTCAAGCTCAAGAAGATCTCCGGTGACGTGCGACGGCCATCGGATTTTCAGACAGAAGTCAGCGTCGACATCCCGTTCGGATCGATCGACGTGCGCGCGGTCGGCCTCAATGGCTCGTACTACATCCAGGACCCGCTTTCCAAGGATGGTACGTGGAGGACGTTTGGCGCGGGTACCGACATTCTCGCGCTTATCAATCCGGATGTGATCATCCTGATGGCGGTGCGGGCGCTCTCCGATGCCAAGATCGACGGCACCGAGAAATACGATGGGGTAGAAGCCCAGCGTGTGGTTGGATCCGTCGATTTCAAGACAGTCGCTCAGAAACTCGGTGGAGACGCATCCGGATTGAACGACCAGCTCGCACAGGGTCCAGTCCCGGTCACGATCTGGATCGATCCAGACAAGCTGATTCTCGGGATCGAGATCGACGGTCCCCTGCTGGCTGTGGAGGGCGATAATGTGATCCGACTCGTCTCCTTCAGTGCCTTCAACGAGCCCGTCACGATTGAAGCGCCGCCAGTCTAGCCGCGTAACGTTTCGGACCGAATGGGTATGGGGACACCGGGAGGACATGGCATCTGTCCTCCGGGCGTCCTAACCAACAGTCTGGCGATCTGTCCCGCATCACATTCCGCGCAAAATGATCCTCAGCCGTTGCAAGAGCGATGTCTCGACATACCTCGCCGCAGCTGTGGAAGTAAGGAAAGGCACGTCACTCTACCCGACAATTCGCGGTGTCCGACGCATGTCTGAGATCGGCGAATCATCGCTGACAGACTACCAGGACGTGTCCGCTCAGGATCGCTCGTCGAGCACATCCCTTCCGTTCCGCGTCCGGAAACGGTTTCGCAGCTGCGTCCGGTCCCGGCACGATGCTCCACAGCGCCATCGGTCGTTGGACGATGCGCTCCAACTGACGTCACACCCATGGCATAGAGAGAGAAGCCAGCCGCACGATTCCCCCTAGTTGTGTGTAAAGGCTCAATTGCAAGATGCGCCGACTTGGCATTATCGGGCTTCGCCCGATCGGAACGGCTTTATGCCGTTCCCTACCGTAGGGCCGATCCCGGAGAATGATGGCTGACAGACCACTAGGGTCTGTTTGCATACTCACACCCAGAGCAGGATCGCGGCGAGCGTGAGCATCGCGTGATAGCGTACGGCCAGCTTGTCGTAACGGGTGGCGATCGCCCGGTTCTGCTTGA